>Ga0181388_1000471_pt1 | contig 13489 bp, 12 predicted proteins | sample 11SPOviralmetaG_FD_130120 | JGI IMG/M metagenome (GOLD analysis project Ga0181388, IMG submission 130120) | Marine viral communities from the oligotrophic San Pedro Time Series (SPOT) site, San Pedro Channel, CA, USA - 11 SPOT_SRF_2010-05-17 | ecosystem: Environmental > Aquatic > Marine > Strait...
GGGATTTGTCCAGTCTTCTCGGACTTTGTGTCGTGCTATATAGGATTTCTTCATTTTCTCTGCTTTTGCCTTATCGTCTTTACTATAGATAGTATAGTCTTTATTTGTTGCACTTCCGAAATATACTTTTTTCTCTTTCTTTGTTTTTTTATTTTTAAAAATGGCTACTAATTTTTTTGCTGGTTTATCACTTTTTTTAATCTGAACTGAATCCATTATTATATTATATACTTACTTTTTATTTTTCTTGTACTTATTCCATATTTCTGCGTCAACCTTTCTTGCTGGACTATTCATTATAACTCCTGCTAGTCTTGCTAAAGCCCATGACTGAGCCGTCTGATTAGGTCTACTTCCTGAGCTATAATATGCTCCTTGACCCTTCTTAATAATTAGGTCTATTCCTTTTTTACTAATAATCTCTTTTGATATTCTAGATAAATTGCTTATCTTGTAACCATACTTTTTCTCAAATCTCTCAACTAAACTTCTCCGTTTACTTTTAAAACTATCTACTTTCGGTCTTTCTTTTTTTTCTTTAATGCTTTTAATCTGTTTTTCTTTATCTTTTTTTGTTAATGAATCAGGTACATACTTTTTATTAATTTTAGGAGGCATTATATAGTATACTAATATTTTATCCGAACCATATATAATCTTCTTTTGGTTCTTCTATAATAGGAGGCATGACTGGATTGAATTTAGCTTGTTTCGGCTGGGCTTTAGGTTTAGGTTTCGGTGCTGGGCTGGGTGCTTGATTGCTTTGTTTTTTAGTAAAGTGATTTTTCATTTGTTCGTATCTCTGCATTTGAGTCATAAAATCCATAAATTTTAATTGTTCATGTTGTTCCTTATTATATCTTGATACCGATTCTCTTTCCTCTACCTGTTTCTCAAAACTTTTAGTTACTTCTGATTTTTTAGCTTCTTCTTTATCTTTTTGTTTTCTTGCCCTTAATAATTCTAATTCTGCTTTTCTCTCTGTATCAGCCTTTAATTTCTGAGCTTTTTTTGTTTCTTTATCTTGACCTTTTAACCTTAATAATTCCTGTTTCTCTAATTTTTTCTGTGTTCTAATCTCATTCATTCGTATAAGGTGTGCTTTCTGTTTTTCCGTTAATGGTTTCTTTTCTTTCGGTTTTTTAGTCTTAACCGTTTTTAATATATCAGTACCCTTTATTATAGGCTGAGGACTTACAAAAATAGCGTCTTCCTGTTCACTTACCTCTACTTTGTTATCTTCTTCAACTATTTCTTTAATATCAAGGTCAGGTTTATCTTCAATATTATTAAGCTCTTCCTGTATATCTATGTTTAAATCCATGTCTAGAGTTTGTTCAGAATCCATTATATAATAAGTGAATAAAAAAATAATTATGAAATAACTCTAAAATGATTTCTATTTATTTTCATTAAATTTACATAGTTACATTTAGTTTTATTCTTTTAGTTCTGCAAAGTGACGAAATTAAAAAACGTCACTCTAAATTATGGCTAGTGACGAAATTTAAAAAACGTCACTTCTTACCTAACCCCTTATAAATACTCAATAATCTCACTCTTTTTATGGTAAGGAGTGACGAAGTGGTGATATTTTAAAAAAACTCAGCCACTTTCTATATTATAAAATTAATAATCCATTTAATAAATTTATTTATTTTTACAATACTTTTTTTATATTTTCGTCACTTCGTCACTTTTAGATATATATATATAGTAAATATAGTATATATAGTTATAATTGTAAAGGAATAAGGTGGGAAAACTAAAGTGACGAAAAAGTGACGTTTTTTTAAAAGCCTAAAATTTCGTCACTTTTAAGATAATTTCGTCACTCTCTCAAAAAAACGTCACTCTTTAGACATAACACTTTTATTTAATATAAATGTTTTTAATTAAAACTATTTAAAAAAAAAATATAATATATATATATAATAAAATGACTACCTCCGACTATTTTGAAATCTGCAATCTTGAAATCGCCGAGAAACTTAAGGATATTAGCCTTGAGGATTATCTTAGACTTTGTGATAAAGAAAGTACAGAAGAGAACGAACTGGAAGCTCAAGCAAGGCTTACTATTATGAAACAGTTTTGCAAATCTATTGTAGTAGAGAAGAAAAGACCAGTAACCTATAAATATGCTAAAAACTGTACTGAAGGTAGACTATATGCTGAAACGAGAAGCCTTCAGCAGGTTAAAAGGGAATTTAGAGGTCTTCTATGTGACGGTTTATATTATGATTTTGATATGAAAAATGCACACCCAGTTATTCTAAAAAATCTTTGTAAGGTTAATGATATTACTATTAAAAGTCAAAAGGTTAAGAAAACAAAAGACGGAGAAGTTACTGAAACTATTAAATTCAAGTATCTTAATGAGTACTGTGAGGATAGAGATACTAAACTTATGGAACTATGTGAAGAGGATAACATGACTAAAGGTGAAGCAAAACTATTATTTATTAAATCACTTAATACACAATATAGGGTATCTAAACATAATAAGAAAAAAATCAAGAATAAGTTTTTTATTGAATTTGATACTGAAATCAAAGCTATTATGACCCAGTTAATTAAAAAATGCCCTGAAGAATATAAGATTATTACAAAAAAAGAGAAAGATAATATCAACGGTAAATTTATTAGTTATATCTGTAGGAAATATGAGAGTATTATTCTTAATAAAGTAACTGAAACCTTCAAGGCAGATATTCTAATGTATGACGGCTTTATGATTAAATGTGATAAGATTTCTAATATTGAAGAAACAATAGAAAAACTTAATGAACTTACAAAAGAAGAAGGTGTAGAATGGTCTAATAAAGAACATGATACTAGTCTTCTTGAGGAAGTAATGGAGTTGCAAGTTCTTACAGGATTAGAAATTGTAGAGGATAAACTTGAAGACGTTGCTAAAAAACTATTTGATATTGTATATGAAAAACGTCTAGCATGGAATAGTGGAAATCTATGGTATAAATCTCCTTCAGGCTGGATTAATAATAGTAAAAGAATTGAGAGGAATATTTTTAGTGAATTGACTAAGAATCATTTATATACAACTACTATAAATCTATTAGGACAAAAAGTATATGTGAGAGTTTGTGCTGTTAAAGAGTACAAGGATTTAATCACATTTATTAATAACTGGGCTAAAGAGAATGATAAACTTCTAGACGAAATTCAAAGGTTTTGTTTCGGTAAATTATTTTTTAAAGACGGCTACTATGATATTAAACTAAAAGGCTTTGTAAAATCAAAAGATTTTAATACACTAAAAAGGATTGAAAAAGACTGGTGTAAAAAATCAGAAGTCAAAGACGAAATCAAACTAGTATATGATAAGATATTGAATCCTATTTTTACATGTGATAAAGAAACTGATACTATCAGAAAGCAACTAAGGGATAATTTCTTATATAATATGTCTAGAGTAATGTTCGGATATTATCAGGATAAAAACTGGTATTCTATGGACGGTTTGAGGGACGGCGGAAAAGGTATCATTACTGAACTACTTGAGAAAACATTTGAAAAATATATTTGTGCTACTCATGGTGAGAATTTCTTATATAAACAAAGTCAGAACGCAGACGAAGCTAAAGCGAAATCCTTTCTTATTGATTTTATAGGTTCACGGCTGGTAGTTTGTAATGAGATTAAAGTAGATAAAAACAGTTACTTTGACGGTAACAAAATTAAATCTTTTTGTAGTGGTGGGGATACTCAATCAGCAAGGAAAAACTTTCAGGACGAACAATTTTTTAAACTGGAATGTGGGCTTATGTTCTGTTGTAATGACCTCCCTGAAATCAAACCAGCAGACGCAAAAGAAAGACAAATAGAATATTCACTTTGTAGTAAGTTTTGTAATGAGGAACTGTATGAAGAAAAAAAAGACAGTAAGGAACTTACATTTAGATACTATCCTAAAGACGAAGACCTGAAAATGAATATTTCAAACGAACGGATTCAAATGGCTTTCGTACATATCCTAATTAAATCATTCAAAGACGGTGAAATTAAATATCCTACTGAATTGAAGAAGATAAATGAAACGGATAATAATGACGATTTCAAAACCTTTGATAGTTTCTTTAATTTTGAAGCCTCTGAAGATAATACACTACTTCTTAAAGATATTGTACAAAAATGCAAGGATAATAATATTCTATTTCAACAAAAGAAAATTAAACAACTACTAATGAATAAAGGAAAAACATTCAAAAAGACAAATAAAGGAATAACATGTGTATCTATTTGTTTTGAGGGTGAAGAAGAAACCACTAACGATATTGACTTTATCTAATTATTTTATATTATTTTTTTTTCCATTTTAATGTATATTTTTTTATCTTATTTTTTTTAACCGTTTATAATCTTTTTATTAAATAAAATGATTTAAATAAAAATCTATATAGTATTATATAGAACGTTATGCCTCGTCAAGCAAACAGTCCGAATAATTATTATAATTATGAATTGATTATTGATAATGAACAGACATATATTAGAACTTGTAAATGTCTAGCAGAAAAACTGCATGTTAGCTTATCAGCCGTAAGAAATAAACTCAAAAATCCTGAACAAAAATTTAGGAAATATAAAGACCAAACAGTAATTATTAAAAAGGTCAAAGTACCTATATATAAGCAGACACGGATAGCATATTAAAAAAATATCTTATTATATTATAAGAAAATGGATATTAAATCCACATTATTCCAGTTATCAGTAGACCTAAAAATTAAAATAGAAAATATTTCTATATTAAAATTAAATGATTTTAGTAATCTTGAAAAGGTTTTTAAAAAAATAAATACTTCACATGAATTATTATATATAAAAAAAGGTAAACATAATGAACAATTTTTTATTTTAATGGTTAATAAAATATTTAAAAAATATGGGAAAAAAAGAGCCAATCATATATTTTTTTATAAAGGAGAGTTTACATATAGAGCCGAAAAAGTTTTAAAGGTTTTTAAAGGTATAACCTATGATACTTTATTTAATCAAATAAATAAGGAATTATTCGGAATTGACCCATTTTCCTGCTACATTTGTAAAAATCCTGAAGTTAATTATCATATCAATTGTAGTAGTTGTAATGACTGTAGGCTATGTAAAGAATGCACAGGGCGAGTAAGTAACTGCCCTAAATGTAATGGTTACTTATTCGGAATTAATTTTGATTAATATCCGCCTGTACTATTATCTTTAGAATAGGTCATTTTCTTTTTATCATTTATTTTTAATTTCTTTTTTTTCTTTTTATCTAAATTAAACATTTTTCCGAAAACCTCTTTAGGATTAATTTTAGTTTTATCTTTATCTTTTTCTTTTTGAACTTTTTCAATCTTTTTTTTAATTTGAACCAAATTAGTAGGGACTTCCTGCTCATTTAAATCAATATCCTCAAACATATTATTATACTATAATTAGATATATTATTTTAATTATAATATTTTCTTCTTGTATTAATATATAAATGAGTAATCTTCACAGCACTTCACAGTTAGTAGCACATAGCAGGAAAGGATTTCAGGAAGAACTTCGGAGTAGTAATGGAGCTTTAGAAGTGTTAGTAAAAAATATAGCCCTTGATACAAAAAATAAAGCAGTTATTCATAATGATAAAGTAAAAATAGATAGTGCAGGAGGCGGTTCAGTCCAATCGGATTCTAGTCCCTCACCTACGGCTGACGCAGACAATAGAGAAGGGTGGCTATTTAAAAAACTAGCAAGTGATTCAAGTAAATTTAATTATTATATTTATGGAGCAACTGGGTCAAGTCACCCATTTACATTCGCAGATATTAAAGGGCTTCATATGTGTTGTAGTGTAGATAAATGGGATAATTCAGCCTCTATTCCGTTTATGCACGTATACTCAAAACCAACAGGCTCAGGGGACGCTGGAGCATTTTATCACAGTAAAAAAGATTTCGCAATAACTATGAGTAAACAAAAAATAGTAGTAGGAGAACATATTACGCTTTATCATGGAGTTAAACCTGAACTAGCAAATAAAAATAGATTAGTACCATTAGATAATATTATATTAAACGGTGACTGTGTAGACACAGAAGAAATATTATTTATTGTGGTGGCTTCTGATAGCGGTAGTCTTATTAATACTCAGATATTAATGACTGAGGCTGGATATAATTTAGATAATGAAATAAAAAGAAGTATTAAATTTGTAGCATAATTTTCTTATTATATATAAATGGGTCTACTAAAATGGATAGCAAAAAAATTTAAGTGTGAAAGTAAATGTATGTACAATATAGAAGACGAGCTATTTGATAATAATATATTAGACCATACATTAAATCAGTATAGTCTAAAAATGAAAGACATGAAAAGAATTCTAAAAATATTAAATAAAAGAGAAAGGATTAGTTTTCCAGTTTCAACTCAGTCAACCCATTCAACCCATTCAACCGTTCTTTAATTAAGGATACTAAATGTTTAGCCCCTATTTTTTCTAGTACTATTTTCAGATAAATACAGTCTTTATCCGAACATAAAATATTATCATTAAATCCTAAATAAGATTTACAAAATTTACAATTCATATATAATTAAATCTTTATTTTTTTATATATTAATAATATATATAATGCCTCTTGAAGATTACAGCAAAGCCGAACTCAAAAAAATTGTTGAACTTTATAATATATCTGTGGACGAATCTTCTCTCAAGAAAAAGAAGAAGGATTTAATTAAGGATATGCAGGGAGTTAAAAAGAATTATAATTATACAGAAATAGATAAAAAATTAAGTAAAAAGGAAACTACTACCTCAGAGCCTAAAAAGAAGAAACTAAAACTAAAAGTTAAGGATAAGGAATCACCGATAGAAAAGAAGAAAATAAAATTTAAAGTTAAAGAGCAAAGTGAAGAAAAAAAGAAGATTTTACAAAAATACAAACCGTTAATTGATAAGGAAAAGGACAAAGATAAAAAGAAAGCCTTGAGTGTTAAAATGAACAAAGAAATAGCAGAATCAAAAAAGAAGTAATTTAGATTAAATTTTTATTTTTATTTTATTGTCTTATATTAATATATATAATGTCTTTAGTCAGTTTACAATCGCAAGTTGACCAATTTCCCTATGATTTTAATAATGATTTCAAGCAAGGTATTACTCTTAAAAAAGGTTCAAAAGTAGAATTAGTTCACACAGTTATCCACAAAAAAAAGAATCTTATTATAGATTCTACTAATAATACATTTAAATTTATTTTAGGCGACCCTACAAAATATTATACTAAAACCGTTACTATTCCTAATGGTCAATATAACCCTGATACATTTGCAGATTTAATAACATTAAAAATGAATGAATTACAAGTATTAGGATTATATAAAGGGGCTTTTAAATGTGATTATGCTATCGTGGGTGATAAAGAAACATTTTCTATAACGTGGGCAGAATTACCTCAACCTACTTTAAGTTCTAATACATGGACGGAATATACCCCCACAAAAATAGGGGGAGCTTCAGTACTGGCTACCGCTTATGCTGGAAGTCAGGCAGTTTTCCAGTTACAAAACAATAGTGCTGACGACGATAATCTTGCTATGACGGCTACTGGAGAATTCGGTCTATTCAGTAACGGAGGCAAACAGAATGTAATTCTACAGCCTAATATATCCGCAAATGGTTATAATAAAACTATAGTAGGACATATGAGAAAATCATTAGTTTTTCCTGCTGGATTTGATACAAATGGTAGACCTTTATCTGAAGTTGCATTTGCCTGTCCTGTTCCTAATGCTACAAAACCATATTTAGATATGGCTTTAACAATTGTGGACGACGATATATTAGACGATTCAATAGTAACCTTTACAAGAATTAAGCAACGACAAGGGACACTCGTAGGGTCTGTTAACTGGATTGAATCAGTCCCTAGCACCCAACTTTTACAAGGAGTAGGAGTCAATAAATTATCTGATATTTTAGGGGCTTCATTTACCTACGGAGAAGACCACGTGAAAATATCTTATGAAATAACGGCAAATTTACAGATAACCGTATCCCTTTCTCATGACGAGGCAGGGGACGATAATTTTTCTGTACCGGTTAATATAATAACAACAGTATCAGGTCAAAGTTTCGTATCAACTATTAAAGAATCCCATTACCCACTCATTCCGATAGTTATGGCTTCAGGGGGGGCAAATGGAGATAAAACACAGTTACAGGTAAACGGACATTTTGATAGTATATCTCAATCTGTTACTAGTAGCGATAACGCCTATATAGAAGATAATATTTTTCATGACGACGACCAAGAGGTTAATTTTGCTACAAATCCTAAGAATGATAATTTAGAAGGTACTGGAATTACTAATATTTCAGCTTTTAAATCCGAGATAGATAAAGGGAATTTTTCGGCTGTTAAAATATTAGGGGCTGAACTAAAACAAGCAAGTTTATTTCTATTCGGTAAGATAGATATTAATAATGATTTTGAAGCTCAAAATGGGACTATACCTAATGTTTTTAATACTTCTAATGCAGGACAAAATAGAATAACGGCGAATAACGCTGGAGATTCAAATATGGATACAGTTTTAGGTATGGTAGAATATGTATCCACCGCAAGAGCATTAGACCCCCCTACAATAGTTTCAACCTCAGAGTTAATTTTTGAAATATTAAACCCTAATCTTTATATAGAGTTACCTGATTTTAATATCCAGTCTTTTAATGGATTCAGGGGCGATATAGGGCGTTGTATAGGAATGATTCCTAAAGAAGAACTCTCAGAAAGCTCAGCAGACTTAGGTGCTTTAAGTTACAGCTCAGCATATCAAAGACCTATAGATTTAGGATTATCAACAGACCAAACCTTTTACCAAATTAGAGCAAGGATTAGAAATGCAAGGGGAGAAATAGAAACGGATTTAGATAGACAGAGTAGTTTAGTTTTATATTTTACCCAACCGCCTTCAACCACAGAGGACGAACTATTAGACAGAATGAAAGAAATAAAAAAAACAGTAGACGACATGAAAATACAGAGAGGAGAAGTAAATGAATATAAAATTTTGTGAGTAAAGTAAATTATAAAAATATCTTATTATATTATAATAGAATGACTGAAGCTATAATTATTGAATCTAATAGAATAAATGCTACCGTAGACGATTATAGGTCTGATAGAAGTGGTTTTACTACTAGTAATTCACAGAATTCAAATCAATATAATAGGTGGAGGTCTAATTATCCAAGTGGATTAGAAATTAAAACAGGGGACGAACTTCAGGTAGAGGCTTGTATGTTAAATTCAATAGGAGGCGGTGAAGAAGTAATAGAATTTACTGGGGCTAATGCAAATGATAGTAATTCAAATATAAGTAAATTAAAAGACAATAAATTTAGATTAAATTTTTTATATTATATTCAAGATAGAAAAGAGTTTAATTTTCCTCTTCCTATGGCTGGTCATAGAATAGTTAAAAACCCTCGTGACGTACAATATGGAGGAATGAGTGGTCAGTTCTTTCTAGAACAACCTGCTTTAGGTGACCTAGAAAATATAGCTTATAGCGGAGGCTCGGAAAGTCAAGAATTAACAAATAAAAGACTTTATATTTTAAAGGATAATTATCAAGGACATTTTAGGAGTGATAATTACGGATTAGACGAACCCTCTTTTTTAAGTTCAGATATAGATTTTGAAGTACCAATAGGTTTCCAGTTTCCTTCTGCTGTAGCAAATGATTTAACTGCCCAATTCCATAAAAAAGAAGGCTCGGCTCAAAATAAAGGGTCTTTATTTGTTCAACCTAGTTATTTTACTATGAGTAATGATAGAAATAATCTAGCAAGTGGAGGGACACGAAGCAGTTCTGAGTTTAAAGAGAATCTTATGTCTGAGCCTACAGATAAAGTATTTTGTAGCGTTCCAACGTGGACAGGACAAATATGTAGATATCTTGAAGATAATCCACTAACAGGAACAGGTATTATTTTTAATAAAAATCCAGCAGGACAAACTGAACCTAGTTATGAAGACCAACGAAAAATGCTATATTCGTATATGTGTGTTGAAGAACCTAACAAATATTTAGGTATGGCTAAATTTCACGGAACAAAGGCGTTAGTCGTTATGAATGACCAAGATTTAATAGATACTCCGAATGGCTGGAAAACTGCTGGGATTTATTCAGGAGCGGACAACGGAGGATTAGGGTCTAATATTGTTCTACATACAAATAATTTTAATACTATGTCCTTAGGAAGTAATGCGTCTATGCCCTCAGAAGTGAGGTTTAAAAATAGTTCAAATAAAGACAACATTCCAGCAAATTTAAGAGGGAAATTATCAACAAACGAGTCTGTTGCTGATTTCAAAATTATTAGTGCTGGAGAAAAAAACGTATTTCCGACTAATATATTTTATAATAAGTATACGGTAGGTCAATTCATAGCTCCAGCAATTAGACTAATGCAAACGGTTAAGGAAGGGTCAACAGCCCCATTTTCAATAGATTTTACAAATCAAGAATATCTAGATTCCTTTGAGTTTGAAATGAATATAGGAGAGCTAGACGACGAAGAAACAAATCCTAGTCTAAATGATTATGTTTTTTTACCTAATCCCTATATATTTGATTTACAAAAAATCGGAATACCATTTACTCCTCCTAATGTTAATCCAGCTTATAAACAATATGGTAGGTATTTCTTAAAAAACCCTAATCAAGGAAGCCCTAGCGTTAGAGCAACGGACTCTAATGACGCTGGGACTATGTTATTACCATGTTTAAGTAAACAAGAAAAGGCTTATGCTATTAAAATGAAAAGCTATTTTAATCCTGATATGGACTATATTGACTGGGTAAAAAGAGGAGGCGGTTTTAACGGTTTTCCGTATAATATTAACTCCGACCCAAACGGAACAGCAGACTATACATTAATAAACCCTATTACTAATACTTTCGGTGACGTAAGCATATCTAAAGAATTTAATGTAGCTATAATCCCAATATATTCACTAGTCGCAGAAACCAGCGAGTTATATGGAGTACCCTTTATAGGTTTTATAACAAACCAAGAATGCGGAAATGGAGTAGGTCAAGCAATTATACCTGACCCCACTATAGGTGAATTTTTTGCCCCTAGTAGAAGTTTATGTGACGGAAATTATAGTAAACTAATGACTACACAAAAAGTAGTTAAATCTACGGCTGGGTATTATCCAACCTCAGACGATTATGAACCTGTACCTGAACAACCAAACGAACACGAAACACAATTTTATTTTAACTGGGTTTGTGATTATAGTCCGTATCTAACTATAGGGGCTTCAGACCCTAGTATAACTTTTGATAATACTCAGTCTAAATTTGCGTTTCAGGGATTATCAACTTCTATATATAGTGGTAATGGTTTATTTCAAGAATGGAATAAGGATAGTGCCTCAGGCAACTCTGCAACGATTAAACCAAATGCTCAAGCAGACGTAGAGGTAGTGACTGTTAATCAAAGGTCAAGTTCTTTTAATAGATTATACTCAGACGGAACTAATGTTATACATACCCCAGCACGAGAAATAAAAGGTATTCCTGAGAAAGTCCCCTATTTTTATGCTCAAAGTGGTATAGGACTTAATAGTATGGCTATATTTGATTTAAATGATAACGCTATAAACTGTATTGCAAGACAGCAGAAACTATATCAGGGGTCTATGTTAGATAAGCTGGGATTTAATCTAGAGCAGTTATTACCGTTTCATGGTAACTCAAATAACGAATTTAATAGGGGATTTCATAACAGTCATTTAGGAATTAATCAATTAGCAATTGATAAGCAGGATAATATGGTTAAACCATTTACAACTAATAGTTATGTTAACGCCTCAATAGATATAGCCTTAGTCAAATCTGCTACTGGTGCAAATATGTATAATTTAGGTTCTTGTCTAGATATAGAATCTAATACAAATGCTTCTAGTGATTTATTGCTAGGGGAAAATCTACCACGAAAATTAGACTATCCGTATTTAGTTGTCTATAGTAATCTTGTAGATAATAGTAAATATTTCGGAGGACAGAGTAGTTATGATAAACTTCCTGCTATGGCGTATGTACCGAGAAATTATCAGACTGGGGATTTTATATATAGTAGTGCAACAGCATGGACTTATACTGCAGATAGGGATTATGTTTTATCTGAACTAATTGTAGATATTAGATTACCTGACGGAAGCCCAGCTCCATTAGCCCCAAATAATTCCGTGATATTCAAAATCTTAAGACAGAATAATATTTTAGAAAGACAAGAGCAAATTATTCAGGAAATAGAGGAATCCCAACAACCGAATAAAACTAAAAAGAAATAAGCATTAATCTATAGGGTATACCCTTACGCATAAAACCACCTTTCTTAAGTCATAAATCTAAATATTAATAAAAGAAGGGTATTTAAGACATAAAAATATATTTTTATGTTTGTTTAAGTGCTTTTTTATGTTAAATTAGTTTAATTCTCTTTATTTCCTTGTTTTATGACTTAAGGGACAGTAATTAGATTAATGTATTTAATTGCTTAGTTTTATTATTTAAAATTAATATCTTTGTTATAATTATAAAATGGATAAATTACGAGATAAGATTATTAAAATGAAACCAAATCTAAAATCTAATTCTGTGGCTATGTATATTAGAAGTCTAAAGATATTATACAAAAAAATGGGTCATGATTCCGAATTAAAGAATATAGATTTTCTTAAAGACTTTGAAAAAGTTAAAAAGGTTTTAGAAGAATTTAAAATAACAACACGAAAAAATTATTTGTCTAGTATTGTGGTTGCATTATTAACAGACGAAGATAAATATGAAACATTACTAAAAAAATACCGTGATTATTTAGACGAAAATGCTACTGAATATTCTGAATATATTAATAATCAAGAAAAAAGTAATAAGCAGTCTGATAACTGGGCTACTATCTCTGAGCTTAGAAAGGTTTTAAAAGGTTACAAAGACGAACTCTTAGACAAGAATGTTTTTAAAGAACGTACTGCCGAAACTATTATACCTAAGGAATTTGACCTAATGCAAATGTGGGTTGCTGGTAATTTATATATAGGTGACGAAGAAAATCCTCCACTAAGAAATAATTATATTATGGAAGTTGTTAGTAAAAAAGTATATGATAAATTAGCTACTAGTGATAAAAAGGAAAATAACTATTTAGTTGTTCAGGGTGCTAGAAATAAATTCTTCCATTTATCAAACTATAAAACTGATAAAACTTATGGAACACGAAAAATAGAGGTAGGTAAAAAATTAAACAGTATTCTAAATATATGGTTAAAGTTTAATACAAGTGGTCACCTACTTCTAACAAAACATAAAAAACCCATGAATGCTAATCAGTTAACTAAATATATTCAGAAAGTTTTTAAACCTACTGGGAAACAAATCTCAACAAGTTTATTAAGACATATCTATATTA
>Ga0181388_1000475_pt1 | contig 13384 bp, 14 predicted proteins | sample 11SPOviralmetaG_FD_130120 | JGI IMG/M metagenome (GOLD analysis project Ga0181388, IMG submission 130120) | Marine viral communities from the oligotrophic San Pedro Time Series (SPOT) site, San Pedro Channel, CA, USA - 11 SPOT_SRF_2010-05-17 | ecosystem: Environmental > Aquatic > Marine > Strait...
AGTTTCAACTCAAGAGGTTCAACTTGTCGGAGCTCCACCGATTCCTATTCAGTTTCCTTCTGATAATCAAATAGAGATGTCGGTTAGTTTATCAAATTTTTTAGGTTATGATAATCCTAAAATTCCAAGAGGTCAACCAATCAAAGCAGTTGAGGTAGATTATGTAGCTAACACAGTCTTTGAACCTTCTGAAATAGCGGACGCATTTTTAATAGAGTTACTTAATTTAAAATGTGAATCTTATGACGGTTTTTTAAATCAACGAAAAAATATCCTAGCAGTTGTTCCTAAATCTAATGCGGGGGGTGAAGTTATATACGAAACTAATACCCCCTTTTTTATTGATTTGAATAATAATAGTGAAATATTATTAAGGAATATTAGATGTAGAGTTGTTAGACCTGATTATAGCGTTTTACCTATGCGAGGTCTAGCTTCTATGGTTTTATTAATTGATAGTGTATAAGGAATAGACCTTAAATTGAAATATTGTAAAAAACAGTAAATTTTAGGTTTATGTTTTGTTATTAAAAAAAAAGTGTGGCTAGTTTTAAGAAAAATCATAAACTTTCCAAAATATTAAAACTTGAAAATCTTTTTTTTGGAAAGTTTATGATTTTTCCCAAAACTAGCCACACTTTTCAAATTAGTAAAATTATATGAAATATTAAGGAATAAAAATAGACACCATAAAAAATAAACAAATAAATATATATAATTATTAAGACTATAATTCTTTTAGATTTTTCAAAAATATTTAAATTTAAATTTAATTAATTGTTTAATTAAAAAGGATTTAAGAATAAAATATCTAAGTATATTAATAAATATGGATTACCTTAGGGAAAAAATTAATGTTGATAATGCTAAATATTTAATGAGCCTCAAAGATACAGATTTACAAAACCTTATTAAAAGGAATGAGGGAGATTGGAATGGAGAAAAACTTTTTTCTAATTTAGATACTCATATTAAAGAGTTAAAAAAATGGTTGAAATACGCAATTTCTCAAATGAATTCAAAGGGATATATAGAGTGTAAATATAAATACTCAAAAGAATTAGTTTCATGTGGTCGTCAATATGTTAAGGGTTTTGGAGTTCAAAGAACAACTAGGGAAGTAAGGGGTTTTTTATGTAAAGATACTGCTTATGATATTGATATGAAAAACGCTCATCCTTCAATTTTACTAAATATTATTAAAAAACATTTTCCAAAAATTAAATCAAATAGATTAGAGGATTATTGTAATAAAAGAGCTGAATTTCTTAAAGAAGGTGAAACAACAAAACATAAAGTATTAATGAGTATGTATCATAATAAAAACCATACTACTTCAAATCAGTTATTTTGTAAATTAGATAAAGAATTTAAATCAATTCAAAAAATCTTTTATGAAAAATTTGATAGTGTCGTAGAACTACCTGATATTATTAAATCTCAAAAGAATTCATATAAACAAAATAAAGAAGGTAAATATCTATCCTTAATTCTAACCTATTATGAGAATGAAATACTTACTAAAGTTTATCAACAATTCGGAGATAAAATACAAACTCCTATTTATGATGGATTCCATTTAGATAAATCTGAAAATATAAAAGATAGTATTAATTTACTAAATAAAATGACGGAGGAAGACGGAGTAAAATGGGATCATAAAGAATTTGATAATTCTATTATTATTGATGAAGCGGTGGATATTGATTATGAAGAAGTAAAATCTTATGAAGATTGTAAAATTCATTTTGAAAAACAACATTTTATTATAGAAAATCCTTTTATGTTTGGAAAATTGTATAATGTAAAAGGTGAAGATAAATACCAATTTTATTCTAAAGAAAAATTTAGAGATTTAGTAAAACCTATTAAATATTTTGACGCAGAAATAGGAAAAGATTTGGAATTTTTCCCGAAATGGATTGAAGATAATAATAGAAAAGCTTTTAAAGAAGTTCAATTTATTCCAACATTAGAAAAAGATACTGAGGTATTTAATAGTTTCAAAGGGTTCAATTATAAGATAAATGAAGATTTTGAATTTGATGAAGAAAACAAACAACATAAAAGAGTATTGGATTTATTTACAAAAGAGCTATCAGTTCTAACTAATAACGATAGTAAATCAATTGAATATTTATTAGATTATATCGCACACTTATTACAAAAACCCGAAGAACAATCTAGAGTAGGAATTATTTTTAAATCAAAGGAAGGATTTGGTAAAGATTTATTATTATCTATAATTGAAGAATTAATAGGAAAATCATACACTCTCAATACGGATAATATGGATGATATTTTCGGAAATTATAATGTCGGTATTCGGGATAAATTAGTTTTAGTTTTAAATGAAGTTTCAGGAAAATCGGGATATGAAAATAAAGAAGCTATTAAAAATATTATAACAGAAGAGAAAACTATTATTCGGGAAAAGTATATTTCACAATACGAACAAAAGAATTTTATTAGATTGTTTCTATTAACTAATAATTTAAATCCTGTTGAAATATCTTATCACGATAGGCGTTGGGCTGTATTCAAATCAACTCATAAAAAACCTTCTCCCGATTTTTTTACAAAAGTTGTAGCTATGAAAAGAAATAAAACTTCTATGGAAATTCTATTTAATATTTTAATGAATCGTGATATTGAAGATTTTAAACCCGATCAACATAGACCCAAAACTGAAGCTTATGAAAATATGAAAGAACATAATACAAATCCTATTTATAATTTCTTGAACGAATGTTTTATTAATAATAATCATTCAGACCACTTTGATGCTGATGATTGTAAAACTAAAAAATCTGATGGTAGTTTTTATGTTAAGTCTTCTATCTTTATGCTGACTTACAAATATTATTTAGAAAATAGCGGAATGAAATACGAGGTCAACTATAAAACTATTAAATCAATTTTGTTAGATATTGGAATTAAAAAAAAGAAAGCTAGAGTTAAAAGTGAAACATGCGAATTTTACATAATTGAACCTGAAGATTTGAAAGAACAATTATCAGAATTTCAACTAGGAGAAGATATAGAGGAATTAGACGACGACGATTTTAATTAATGGAAAATATATAATAAATAAAACTACTTAAATAATATCTTATTATATTATATAGTTCAATATGCCTAGGAAAAATCCTAACATTACTAATTACCATTACCGAGCAGACATCCACGATAAGAATGGTGGTCTTATGGCTTCTAAATATTATTATACATTAGACGATATATGTAGTGAATATAAAACTTCTACCTTTACTATTTATAATATAATGAAAAAACCAAACTATATCCCTAAGACATGTAACTTAAAAGGGATTAAATTTTATAGGGATTATCAACCCGCTATTATTACATCAGTTCGTCCTAATGAGGCGATATTTGGGGAACTTGACGAAATTTAAGCTCCCCCTTTACTTTTTTCTCTATTTTTATTCTTTTATGGTCTGTTTTCTTATGTTTTTATGCTTAAAGACATAACAAAATTATAATTTTATTCCTTAAGTAGGCATAAAAGGGGGTATTTTGGGAACAAAAGCAGGATTTAAAGGGGTTTTAAGACCTAATAATAAAAATAAAGAACAAAACTAAATCCAAACTATATCATTTTCTAAACCCATCTTATAACAATAATAGAAACAATCAAAATAACAAGCATTTTTCCAATTAGAAGGAGTTTCACCATCTATCTTTTTTTCAAAATGTATTCTTTTAGGTGGTATAATAATTTGAATCTTATTTTTCCATTTTCTAAAGTATTGAGTATTTATTTTAGATGAAGGAAATATTAATATAAATGGTTTATCTAATTCAAATAATCTATTCATAATTTCTTTAGATAAGCTGTATGGTGGATTTGAAACTATTATATCTCCTAAATCATTCTCAAAAAAATCTACTGGCTCGTGTATTACATTAAATCCTAATTCTGTTAAATGAGATCCGCTTTTCCCATCTCCATAGAAAGCCTCCCATATAATTTTATCATTAGGTATATATTGTTTAATATTTTCCCAAGCGTATTTAGGGGTCATATAATCATCATGTTTTAAAAATGTTTTAGTTTGAAATCCAGCCATATATAATAAGCATATATAAAAGTTAAGAAAAAAACTAAAATATTAATATAAAATTTCCATGACTTTTAATAAATCCTGTATTAGTTTTTTTTTTTTTTTTCTTTTCTTTAATTTCTTTAAAAGGTTTTGTAATAACTGAATCCTCATTTATTAAACCTTTTGTAAATTTTAATTTTGAATAATACCATTTACTATATCCTAATAAGTAATCTCTATGCGTTCTATAATAAATTCTTCTATATTCTTTAATATCTTCGGTAAGCATTTAATATTATATAATATTTTATTTTTGTTTTGAACCCTTTACTATTTCTATATGTAATGTATTATCATCCCCTATATTGGTGGGAACTTGTTTATCACTAGTTAAAATCCTACATTTGAAAGATTGTAACAACATGTCTTCTCCAGTATGTTCGTAAATTATTTGTCCGTTCTCCGCACTCGTATAGGAATTTAATTCGTAATATCTATTTACTATTTGTTGAATACTTCTAAAATTATTTTCAGGAGTTAAGAATTCGTTTTTAAATTGACTTCCAACTTCTACTAAATAATATCCGAATTTATCTTGTTGATTTGTAGGGTTGTCATCTGTTCCCTTTAATCCTATTGTAAGATCTGCTGGAATACTAGAACTAGAAACGGGAGTAACTAGTAACGGCGTTTGTTTTGAAACCACCCCGTCTAATGTGGAGCTTTGACCTGTAATTCCTACACCATCTATTAAATCATTACTAGAAGGAACTAAAACATCTGTTAAGTCTGTATTATCTACAAATGTGAAATCTGTTAAAATATCCTGTCCGAATCCTAACTGTAAGCTCCAAAAATCAACAGGCTCTCCCTTACTGTTTTTAGCGTATAAACTATTTATAAAATTTCCTCCAATCTTATTAACGCTTGTATATTTACCGCCTATGTTAATATATTGAATTGTTATATTTCCTCCATCATAATACGGAGTGTGTAATCTATTAATTTCAAAATCCTTAGTTTCTTGAGAATATGAAAACTCACAAATAGAACTACCTAAATATATGTCGGGAATTGATGGGTCAGATGTATTTTCCATAGCTTTTATCTGAAATAAAATTGTGGGAGTTGTTGGATCAGATATACTGAATGTTTGTGGGTCAAACCTATCCTTTATTTGTTTTGCTGTTTGTAAAATTCTGCCTGAGTCAGTTTGATAGTCAGCACTAACTAAATTATTTGCGTTTATTTTACGATTCATTAATTCCATTAATTCGTCGGGATCATAATTTCCCTTTTCTAAATCAATTCCTATACTTTGAATAAATGGAAGTTGAAGGGTTTTATTGGTTACGCTTTGATAGGTAATAGACGAAATTTTTAAATTAGATTCAGTTAAATTTATACCAGTCACGCCCCCAGCTCTCTTCACTATATTTCCAATAACTTCACGAACCGAATATTTATCAGTTGAGGTTAACTCAGGAATAAATACTGTTACTTCCTGAGGTAAGGCTGGAACATCGTTAGTCCATGTAAATTTAATATTTGATGGAATTGATTTAGAAGTTTTATCTATTGTTTCTAATGTAAATGTAGAAACTAAACCGTCATCAGCATCTAACCCAGTTACATTTAAACATAATACTAGAGGTTTTAAATTTCGTGTAGATGCGGGGACTGGATCAACACCTGCGAATACGGTAAAATGGCTTTGGTCGTCATTAATTATATAATAGCCTACATCCATATAAACGGTAGTATCGTCTTCTAATAATATCTTAGAGCTTGAACTTTGTTGAGTATCTATAAAAGAATCCTTGACTATTATTTGATCCCCTGCTTGAACTAAAATATTTTCGTTTAATGAGGTAGTCCAATCCCCATTTTGAATTACATTATCAGAAGTTTTATTTCTACATTCTACCACAATACTAGACATTATATTTATATAATGATATTTTTATTTTAAGAAAAAAAATAAATAATTTACAAATAAGAAATTACATAATTACCATTATCAACTCTAATAGATTTTACAACTTCCCCGAATAAGTTTAACCTTAAGGCTTGGTTAATAGCTCCGTTGTCTACTCCCTCAACATTAGTTCTATTATACTCTACGACCAATTCTCTAACTGGTCTCCGGATTTCAACGGCGGTATAATCGGTTGAGCCTAAAACAAAGGGGTCAATATCGTCTAAAAAGTCTTCTAATCTTGGAACATAGGAATAATTACCCATAGGAATCAAACAACATTCCCCATAAGTATCGGTTAAAGATGCTAGCCTTTGATTTTTTTTGGTGTATCCTGTTCTCGGTAAAATATTTTGTCCGTTTACTCTAAATTGAAATTCGTTATTTAATTGAGCCTGAGAACCAACATTAGAATTTCCTACAGTTGTATTTCCATTAACCCACGAAGTAGAATCTAATGGAGTTTGAACTACTAACATTCGTTCAACGGTTTTATTATTAAAACCATTTACTAAAAATCGGTTGTCTTGAGTTCTTGATTGTCCCGCTGGAGGAATTTGAGAATTTACATTAACGCTATCCACTTCAACCGCTCTGAATACTACTCCTTGATAATTTTTTAAAGCTAATTCTCTTCCTGAACCTCCAACGACTTCATCAACTACTAAGGCTGTTCCCTTGTAATTATTTTCTACGGTTGCTCTATCAACTACAGAATCTTTTAGTTCGTTTGGATTTTTCCATTCAATAACAATTCTTAAATTTGTAAATACGGTAGTAGGAACATACAGAGAACTAGATAGAAATGGTAATAAACCTTTTAAACTTAACCACGATGAATTATGCCCTTGATCCTGTGTTGAATCTATTGGGGAATTATCAAAAACATTTACAATAGTTAAATCGGTAGGGTCAAATCTGTTTCCCGTGAGATCGGCTGATTCGTTATTAACCATAAAATTCCAACCTGTTCTATCTAATTGAGCTTCGGAAGACATAGATTTATCATTAGTATTATTGAAATTCTGAAAAGCTTTATAAATTGTAGATTCTAAAAGCTGGTCTAATAGTTTATTTCCGTCGTAAATATGAATGGATTTCATACACCAAGCACCCAAAAGAGGGATATAATTATTATCTGCGGATGTTTCTATTCCCATATTAATCAATCTCATATTAGATAAATATAAAGCATTTGTTCCTCCTAACCTAAATTCAGTTCTGAAACTTTCTCTATCAAAAACGGGATCAACGATTCTAGTTTGAATATTACTATTATAAACACTCATTATTATATTTATCTATTGAGAAAATAAAAATAATAAAAATTTTAAAAAAATAAATAAAAGTCAATTAATTAATCTAAATTAAACTTCTAATAATGTATGAAAATACATATAATAGACTAATGGTTTTGAGTTAGAAATTCCTGAGTCTATCTGAACTGAAAATTTCTGATTAGTTAAATCTATAGTTCCTCCACTCATTCTCAACCCTACTCCATAAGCGTGGTGGTCGTTCATGTTTGCGACTTGTAAATTATTTCTTCCCGTGACCCCCATAGCTTCAACATATTTATCTATAACCTCTGTATTAGTTTTTAATAAATAAGTAATATTAGCGTTTGATTGGTCGTTAAAAAGGAATGATAATTGTTGAAGGTTCGGGATTGGCTCTAAATTTAAATTGTTATATCTTGGTGTATTTTCTTCTGTTTGAACTTGGAAGGAACTGGAAAAGGCTTCAACCTGAGTTGAGGGGACTTTAACCTGAATATTTGCTAGGGAAGATTGGATAGATTGCTTAATATTAATTCTTCTCCTTAATGTAATTGGATCTTTATTATCTTCGTCGGGAGTTGATCTGAATACTAATCGTAAATCGGAAACGGTGTATTTAGTATTTCCATCCACATCTAAACCGTATAGAAATGAATTAATCCTAGCTAGATTCACGGAAACTCTAATAGCTCCACTTCTGCTATATGGTAATCTATCAGTTGAACTATTTAAAACACAATCTAATTTACATGAAAAATCAGGAGAGTTTCTAATAGGTGGATTGATTTGAGTTGGCGGTTCTTCGCCCCTAAGTATTTCAGTCGTTAAAACATCGCTCGGAGCTCTGAGTTCACATACTCTACTACTATTAAACATATCGGCGTGTGAGTTCCTAGCTACCGCATATTGTTTAACTAGTCGGGGGTATTCAGTTAAATTTTCTACAATTTCGCCCCTCATCTCAGTTTGGATAGATTCTACGATTCCGTGAACTCCCGTCATATGGTCGTATCTAATTTGTAAGTCTTGATTTGCGGGAGAGTTTAAAGGTGTATCGTTCTGAGTTACATTTAAATCTCCTTCTAATCTTACTGAACCTAGTTGAAGGGATTGGTTCTCAAAGGTCATTACAAAATCTATAGTATCATACTCAGAATACGAAGATTTATTATTTTCGGGAATAACTGAAGAATATATTACACTCATTATTATATTTATCTATTGAGAAAATAAAAATAATAAAAATTTTAAAAAAATAAATTAAATAGTTGTTGTTAAATAGTTGTTGTTAAATCTAATATTCAAATCTTCGGGGTAAATGTTTAAATAATGTAATGTTATTAATCCCTCCGTTTCCTTGTGTTGCTTTAATATTTACTTGAAGTAATTTTTCCTGTGTAGTTTGGTTTAGTGGAGAAGCTATAATAATTGTTGCGGATTCATCAATATCAAAAGTTCCAACTAAATTTTTCTCTTGTAGAGAGCTCGGGCATAAAGTAGTATTTCGCATTTGAATTTTCATCTGACTCATAGCCATATTAAGCCTATCAAAATATAAAGGGCTTGGAATACTTACATCACGATCAGTTAAATCAATATTATTTAATCTTAATCTATAATTATCTAATTCCTGAAGTGAGTTAATACCGTCTAATGTTTCATCAAAAAATCCTATAACTACTGCGTCGGCTTCTGCTTCTATTTGATATTGTCGTTGGAAATCTTCTAAAGCATTTCCGTTCCCTTGTTCTGTAGAAAAAGTAGAATATTCAATTACCGAAAAATCGGATTTTTCTTTAGCTAGTTTCTTTAAAACTAATTCCCCAAAATCTACGCTTAAGTCAGAACTCTTCAAAGTTTCTTCTTCAATTTTAATATTGGTGAAACTTTCCCCAGTTCCAACATCTCCCCATTTATTTTCAAATTCAACAGTCATAGTTCCATTAGTATTCCAAACAATACTACTAATTACAGCGGGAACAGCTACTACAGGACTAGCACCTCCCGCTCCAGTCGCACTCACCTTTATTTTTTTACCAACCCATAGGGGGGATTGATTTAAATTATCTACTTCAAAAGTAGTAGTTATAGAATTTGCTTCACCTTCAACGGTTACACTAGCCCATTTTTCCTCAGTCCATTCAGGTAACCATTCCCCTTCTCTAAATGGTTCTGAGGTTATTAATTTATCTACATTCAATTCACATTCAATAGTCATGACTCCTGTTCGGGTTGTGTCTATTTCTACTGCCTGATTACAGAAATCAAACAGGTCAGAAAGAGGGATTTTAACTGGAGGGATTGTATTTTGTTCCGATTTAAGTTGACCTACTTTATTAATATTCTGATAAATGGTAGCGTTCTGTTCGTTAATATTAGAAGGTTGTTGAGAAAATGATTTGTAATTATCTCCTACTATTTGAAGAACTGTTTTATTAAATTGTCTAATAGTTGTAGAAATTAAATCACTTCTTCGGATGTTTTCAATATTACCATTCCTAGCACTTCTTATACTACAATTTTTAACTAAAGCACTATTCGGAGGATTTGCGTTAGAGTTATTATCCCAATTTACACCAACACAATAAATACCTACACCCGAACCTGTTTCATTTTCTTCAGCGTCAATTCTAAAATTTAAATTTATGTGACTTTCCGATAAGTCATAAACTGCGTCATTAGGTATCTCAAAAGAGATTCTATTTTGAGAGCTTGTAAAAGCTCCGCCTTGAACTGAGTTTAACTTAATTTCTTTATTCATTATTATATTTATCTATTGAGAAAATAAAAATAATAAAAATTTTAAAAAAATAAATAAATAGAATTATTATTGTCCGAATGTAAAAGTTGGATTCGGAGCTGGTGGTGGTGGAATAGTTGGAGCGTGTTTATGTTTAAATAGTCCTGTTAATGTTAATCCCAATCCTAAAGCTAGAGGGGCTAAATCTAAAATAGGATTTAAAAAACCTTCTGAACCTGCTACGATTTCAGACCCAGTAGTTAAACCATCTAATAAATCTGAACCTTCCTCCGCTCCTCTTCCCGCTTTCAAAGCTACTCCAGCATCGTCAACCCCCGCATTTATTCCAGCGTCAGCTCCGTCCGTTGCTCCGTCCGACGCTTGATCTGCTTGGTCTCTTATAACATTTTCAGCGTCAGCGTTCGCACTATCTTCTGATAATGTAACTCTACCACCCGATCCCTCAGGCATGTTTCCAGCTTCAAATTCATCAGCGTCAGCTCCGAAATCTTGTTCGGGATTATCTAAATCGGTTTCTTCAACTCCCGCCTTTTGTTGTCTTGAAATTTCTTCATCTAAATTAGTTTCCTGAATTCCCTTAATTGGTTCAGCGTCTGCTATATCCCCTTCAGGTTTAGCGGTGTTTTTATTCACTAAATCACTAACTTTAGATTTAGCATTATCTACTAACTCATCAACTTTCTTAGAAGCTTGACCTTTTAAATCTTCCACCGTATCCCCTATTCTTTTTGTAACTGCTTTTTTTACATTTGCGACAGTCTTACCAATACCTTTAGCTATAAGTGGAGCTCCGATAGCTCCCGTTGAAGCCTGTAAAATTTGATTATATCTATCAGCCTTTTCCTGAGCGGTTCTATTTCTACCCGCTACCGTTCCTAATGCTGTATTTAAATTAGCTTGGTATTGGTCTATTTGATTTGTATATGTAGACATATCCATACTAGAAAAATCAGAATCCATAGTTATATATATACTTAATATTTTTATTTATTATTTGTTTTTAATAAAATTCTAATGTATCAGTATTATATTTTTTTAAGAATCTATTTATATCCTCATATAAAAATAAAAGTTCCTTAACTTGATGAAGTGTTCTATCTGTTAAAGTTCCCATGCTTACAAATAATCCATTTTTGTTATATGTAATTTCATCATCTTTCATATTGTTTTCTATAACTTTCCTCATATTTATTTTTTGTTCTGTTGATAAGTTCTGTATTCTATCTCTTAAATTTAATAAATATTCGTTTTGGTATTTACACATTAATATAAGTTAATAAAAAAATAATTAAAAAAAAAAACTGAGAATAAAAATATTAACTATATATATATAGAATGACTTTTAATGAAGATATTACTAAACTAATTGAGAAAAAAAGAAATGTTAAACCGACTACTATGAAGGCTTATTTATTAAATCTAAATAAGATTATGAAGCTTGTAGATGTTGAACCTACAATTAATAATTTAGATAAATGTTTAAAAGATCCTGAAAAAGTTATGAATTCTTTAAGTGGTAAAAAATCATCAACTATTAGAAATTATTTAGCTTCTATTGTTGTTTATTTATCTTTAGACGAAAAGAATGAAAAATTAGTAGATATTTATAGGAAATTAATGGATAAATACCAAAAAGAAAATAACGAAAATATTTCTAATAATAAGAAATCCGATAAACAAGAACAAAATTGGGCTTCTCTATCTGAATTACGAAAAATACTACAAACCTATAAGAAAGATTTAGATAGAACTGGGGCATTAAAAAAAGATGAATTAAATAAAAAAGATTTTGATACTTTACAAAAATGGGTAGTTGGTAATTTATATATTGGAGATGAAGAGAACCCGCCTTTAAGAAATGATTATATAATGGATATTATTTCGTTAAGTGATTATAATAGATTGAGTGAAGATAAAAGAAAGAAACAAAATTTTTTAGTTGTAAAAAATAAGCTTTCTAAATTTTTTTCATTAGGGGAATTCAAAACTAGTGATAAATTCGGGATTAAGGAAATACCAGTAGGAAAAACCTTAAACAAGGTTTTAAATGTTTGGTTGAAATATAATAAAACCAAACATTTACTTTTAAATAGTAAAGGAGAACCTATATCTCCTAATTCATTAACTAAATTATTAATAAAAGTTTTTGAGCCTACTGGTAAATCTATATCTTCTAGTTTATTGAGGTCTATTTATATTAGTGAGAAATTCCCCGTAAAGGAAGATCCTGAAAAAGAAGAGAAACAGGAACTAGCTGATAATATGTTACATTCTGTCGGAGTTCAACAAGCTATTTATTCAAAGAAATAATTAATCTTCTTCCTCTTCAATTTCTATATTTTCTTTTATACAAACAGGGCATTTATTTTGAAAAATAAACATATCTATAAATTCGCTATTCTTTCCTCTTAATATATCTATTAAGTGTTGAAGATGAAAAACTTTATCTAATTCGCATTCTGAAAAAAATTCGTCTAATAATCTTATTAATGAATAATTTAACATTATTATTTTTTTATATTCTTCAATTTGTTTTTTTTTATGTTTTAAATCATTTGTTAGTTTGTCATGTTCTTCTTTAAAATGTTTAGACATATCATATAATTCCCCGTCATTTTGTTCCTTTTCAGTCATTATAAATAATAACAGATTTTATTTTTATTTTTTCTTCTTAAATGATAATATGAATTCTACCTATAAAGAAATGGTTAGACTTCAAAAAGAAATAGAAAAGATTGAATTAGAGATAATAGAAGCTAGAATTAAATTGGATTCATTAATTCAGAAGAAAGCTTATTTATTAAGAAAATCTCAACATTTATTTAGATAAATATTAAATCTTTTTCCAAATTCATTTTATAACAATAATACTGAACTCCAAAAGGGGGAGTATATCCTTTTTTAGGATTTTCGAGGTGGGTAAAAGTAGGTCTTTTAAAAGGAATTATAATCTGTAAATGTTCCTTAAATAATTTTTGAAACCATTTCATTAAAATAACTTTTGAAAAACATATTAAAATAAATGGTTTTTCTAATTCTTTTAATCTGATACATATATCTTTAAATTTGGAAAATGGTGGATTATCTATTATAATATCATAATCATAAGTATTAGTAAAAAAATCTGTATCTTCATGTATTATATCAAATCCCATTTCGCTAAAATATTCTTTTTGTTTTCCATCACAATAGAAAGGAGCATAGATTTTTTTATTATTAGGTATAAAATCCTTTATAATTTCCCAGCCATGTTTATCTGTAGCATAATTATCACTATCTTTATCTAAAGTAAAACTCA
>Ga0181388_1000477_pt1 | contig 13355 bp, 16 predicted proteins | sample 11SPOviralmetaG_FD_130120 | JGI IMG/M metagenome (GOLD analysis project Ga0181388, IMG submission 130120) | Marine viral communities from the oligotrophic San Pedro Time Series (SPOT) site, San Pedro Channel, CA, USA - 11 SPOT_SRF_2010-05-17 | ecosystem: Environmental > Aquatic > Marine > Strait...
AAAATATTGAAGATTTGGATGATACAGAGCGTCCAATACATTCAAGTGATAAAAAACGTGGAAAATTCTATGTAAAAAGCCAAGGAGAATGGAAAAAGGAGAATGGCGAGATGGTAGACAAGGTTATAACCACAGTAGGGAACAAATTAAATACCTATGATGTAGATAATATTAGCGCAGAAGACTTCAAAGACCCAGAAGTAATGGATCTATACCAGAAGAATACATTAAAATTAGCTAAGAAGAGTGATCCAAAAGAGGCAAATAAGGAGCGTAAGAAAATAAAAAGTGAATTAGCTAACACAGTTTCCTTGAAAGATGCTTTAGAGAAAGCCAACGAACAGATAACAAATGATTAAAATCTAATGAATATGTAAGATGGCTAATTTACCAAAAACGAAATTTTTAATAAAAAATCACATAAACTTTACAGATCAATTTAGAACATATATAAATAATAATAGAATATACTTTCCATCTGTTTTAGAAGGAGACGATAATGATGAATTTGGGGAAGTAATAGATAGATTAGAGTCTGCAAATAACAATCCAGGCGACTTTAGTAGTGATACTATTTTTGGTGTAACATATGACGTCCATGAGCCCAAGAGCTCTGTTTTGGGACACTGGCTTTTAGATTATATGGGTGGAACCGAAATATATGTAGACCCTCAGAGAAGGCTTTTTGACCCTAATGTAAAAAAATTTTTCACTTTTAAAAATTCAGAAAATTATGATACACCAAGAAACTCACCCAGAAAAAAAGGTGGAAAACGCCGTAAGAAAAAGACGCGTAGGAAAAGAGGAGGAATGAAAAAACTGCATCAAAAAGGTGAAGAAGATTTCAAATATAATCCTAACAAGGCACAGAAAAAAAAAAAATTTAAAATAGGAGACACAGTAAAAATGATAACACCGTTAACAGATAATGAATGTCTATTTTTTACATATATGATTGATGATTTGACGGACAAAAAATGTAACGAATTGCACAAGGACATATGGGAAGTAACAAAAGTCGAAACGGATATTTTTAATGATTATACTTATAATATAAAAAATAAAAATAATTTTGAATTATTAGCACGTCCTGAAGAAACTCTAAGTAAATGGATAGAAGGTAGAACGGTATCAATTGGTGGAAAACGCCGCCGGAAAAAGACGCGCAAAATGAAAGGAGGGCGATTAGAAAAATACAAAGAACTTGGAATGAAAATTAATGAGATTCTAAAAAGAATTAATGCTTTAGAACAGGCTAACGAATTCGACGAAATAGAAAATCTTCAAAACGATATTACTGGTAATTCTTTCGATATCGGTATAATTCGGAGTTATATAAATCATAAATTAAACAGAACAAATGAAGGAGATGAGACTCCTTTAGACGAGTGGGCGAAGCAACTCGCGATAGACAGTACTCCAAACATTAGAGCGGAGGCTAATATGAGCGCGGGTTTCCGAAGAAAAAGAAAATCGCGGAAAAAGATGCCTAGAAAGAAAAACAGAAAAAGACGCACTAAAAAAAAGTCACGAAGACGACGAAGATAATCCTAATTTTGTGAACCCTTGACTTGTTACGTAATTTAGTAATTACATATATATAAATATAATATATATGCAATCAAAATTGAACTTTTTTGTTTTCAAGAACTCCGAACCATACCCCCCACAAACATACACAACGAAAACGCAAGACTTCAAACAACCCCAAACAAACAAACAAACCCCAAACAAACCAGCTATGGCTTCAGTAAAAAATGTTCTTATGGCACTCGTCGCGGAGCAGAAGGCGAAGGAGGAAGGAAAAAATATCTGGGCTGACAGCGATTGGAAGGACATCGCAACACTGGAGAGCAACAACGTAGGCATTGTAGGCGAACAGTTTATCCAGCGCGTCTGTGACGGCGCGGCCATTGAGGCAGAAATCGACGGAGTTTTCACCAAGGAGATTGGCGGAGGAGCCGGAGATGGACTCGTCAAGGGACGCACAGTGGAGATTAAGTGTGCGAGACAAGGCACCGGCAAAGGCGCATCGTTCCAGCACGAGCTGGGCGAGAAACCATGGCACGCTGAATACATGTGCTTCATCGACATTTCGCCCAAAAAGTTCTACCTAACCATCTTCCCGAATATGACGGAGGAGCAGTATAAGACGAAGGGTTTCAAGTGCCCCTACTTCCCTACTCGATCTGTCTGCTGGAGGAAGGCAAAGACGAACGAGTCTGGTGCGAAGATTGGAGGAGGTGCCTTCAAGCTGGATAGCACCAAGAAACTCAACGAGACTCAAGCCACTGTAGAGAACGCACACACATTTGTGTGGTCCTCTCCAGCAGATGACGCCAACCTAGGCGCATTCATCGACCGCATCATCACTCGCAAGGAGACAACGGACGAACTCGAGGCGGCAATGGCACAACTTACTATGTAAACAGAAAAAAAAATAAAAAAACAAAAAAACAAAAAAAACAAAAAAAGAAAAAATTAAAAAGGGCAAAATGTATATAAAGTCCCTTTTTTATTGGAAGAATTGTGCTATTTGAGATGTTCTAATATTGTAGGCAGAATTAGTAGACAGAAATGCTACAGAAGACCAGTCTATTTTCCTGAACTTTTCTAGATTTTCTTGTTTATTGGAATTAAATACTATACCATATCCCTTTTGGCCTGGTAAATCTAAGAAATTGGTATAGAATTTCATATTTTTCTTACCAAAACAGGTTGATGGTAGATAAATATCACATTTATCTAGCATATTTTTATTTCTAGTAGAGCTTGGTGTGCCTCCATCAGATAGAGAATAGATTTTAAGAATGTCTTCATTTGGTTCAGCGATTATAAATTCAGGATTCATATATTGAGAAGACCAAATTTGGAAAATACATTCAACAATGACTTCTTTTCCATTAGGATATATAAAGTTAGATTTTATTTTTTCACTGTGAATAAGGTTAAGACCTTTGACCCTTTTTCTAGGAACACCCTTGCCATCACTTTCAAATAGTTGAGGCAATATAAAGGCTACATAGTCACAGTATTTGGCAGCATGATTAATAAATTTAAGAGCAAGTTGACCTCTAAGACCAAACGGGGGATTCCCTATAGCGACCCATCTACATCCAGTATTTTCTTGAGTAGGGTCCCAATCTAAAAAGTCCATTTGCTCTATATCAGGATGTCTAGGTTCAATATCCATAGCAACGCAATGGTCTAGATATGGTAGAAAGTTTCCAGAACCAGCAGAGGGTTCTACAAATGTAAATGGGAATGTATTAGAATCATATTTTTTAACAACTTTTTTGAAGACATCAACGCAATATTTGGCTGTATCAGGATGGGTGAAGAACTGATCTTTATCTTTAAATGAGAACTTTGAATAATCAATAGGTATATTAGCGAGTTTATATATATCAAATGTATAGTGTTTGGGGACTTTTTTCAACTTAATCCATCTATCTACAGTTCCTTTAGCTACATTACAATATTCGGCTACATTTTTACTACCTTTTTTTTTTACTAGATTTTTTACAACAGTTAAAATTGGAACGGGCAGTTTTGTACTTTTCATTTCTTTGTATATATGAATATAATAAATATATCATTAAATCAATTTTATATGTTATTATCTTGATAATTAAATGTAATAACATAGTAAATGTCAGAGTGTGTAATATGTATACAGAAAATTAAAGACAAGGTTTTAACTCCTTGTAATCATGAGTTTTGTAGGGAATGTATACTACAGTGGGTAGTAAAAAAACATAATTGTCCTTTGTGTAGGCAGTATTTAAATGTAAAGTCATTAACGGGAAGGATAACTCGTTCGACGGCGGCGTTAACAAGAATATATAATGCCATAGAAAGATTTACCGAAGGTCCGAAAACACTAGAAAGAATGATAGACGTTTTTAGCGTGGTGTTAATGAAAAATAATGAAATAATACTTAAAAGTAATAAAGATTTTAGAGAAGCGTATAATGAGAAGGTGAAACAGGCAGAAGAAATATTTGATGTAGGGTTAGAGAATTATTATTATAACAAAAAAAAGTGAACTAAAAAAAGATATCTAAAAATAATTTGGAGAGAAAAATATAAATAATATATATGGATAATCTTGTGGAATATAATTCTAGTTTGGCAGAAGGAGAAAAGAAATTGGAGTCGAATGAGTTTTTTCAAGACTTGTGTGGATTAATGGAGAACGAACAATTCAAAAGATTTTTGGATAAACATATGAGTAGTTGGCTGGATATAAAATGTTCTGTCACTTACATGCATTTGTATAAACAATTCAAAGAGAGATATGCGGAATTGAATGATGGAGAATTGGATAATCGATTGGCAGTATACTTATTGGCAAAAATAATGAGAGATAAGAATTTACGTCCGTGGTCTATAAATACAGTGGATAAGATGTTGGAGAGTAAAAAGGTGGATTTTTTCAAGGAGTTTGAATCAATAATGAAGCATGATAATGATATGAAACTGTTGAGAGAATAACACTTTTAAGCGGGCTGCGCCATCTTTCAACGAAGTTGAAAGGGCTTAAAAGTATTTTAATTTATTAACCCAGAATTAATATTAACTGAGAAAATAATATTTACAAATAAACTAATTTCCGCAAGTTATAGTTCTTTTTTATCAGTTATGCCAGAGATTTACTAGTTTTATTAATTTTTTCCTAAAGTTTTTTTATTTTTTTTCCCTATTATTAAGAATTTTTTGAAAATCAACAAAAATATTTCTCTTTGTTAATTTTCTCTTACCAGTTATGGTCTTAATTATTGAATTATTATCTCTGTTTTGAAATTATGGTAACAAAAGTTTTATAAAATTAATTTTTGACTTTGTTACCTTTTATGGTGTGATTATTGATTCAATGTATTACATTTGTTACCATAAGACCTTGTTGACGATATATGGTAAGATTATTATCTCACAATATTTAACTGTATGGTGCGGTTATGGTGTTAGGATTGTAAATATTATTTTCTCAGTTAATATTAATTCTGGGTTAATAAATTAAAATACTTTTCGGCCCCCGAAGGGATGGCGAAGCCCGCCGAAAAGTCTTATTCTCGTAACATTTTCATATCATTATCATGCTTCATAATTGATTCAAACTCCTTGAAAAAATCAACCTTCTTACTCTCCAGCATCTTGTCCACCATCCCTATTGACCAAGGTCTCAAATTCCTGTCTCTCATTATCTTCGACAATAAATATACTGCCAACCTGTTATCCAATTCTCCGTCATTTAATTCCGCATACCGTTCTGTGAACTGTTTATACAAATGCATGTAAGTCACAGAACATTTTATATCCAACCAACTGCTCATATGTTTATCCAAAAATCTTTTGAATTGTTCGTTCTCCATTAATCCACACAAGTCTTGGAAAAACTCATTCGTTTCCAATTTCTTTTCTCCTTCTGCTAGACTAGAATTATATTCCACAAGATCACTCATATATATTCATTTATATTTTTCTCTCCAAATTATTTTCACTAAACTTTTTTTAGTTCTCTTTTTTCAGTTTTATCATAAAAAAATTTTTTATTATAAGATTATAAATTTAGACTCTAGCTATTACTGAAGAATCTTCATTTGCGTATTTTTCCATTAATTCCTGTACCTCTATTCGGAAATCCGGATTATTATCCCATAAATTATTTAATGCTTGTTTCTTGACATCATTACTTAATTCATTACTAACAATTTCAATAATGTCATCTTTCTCACTTTCCTCTTTCTCTTCTTCCTCTTCGTCTGTGCTTGTTTCTTCACCAGAGTTCACTAACGCCGTTTCTATTTCCTCATCATCCGTTTTACTCTCAATATCATTTTCTACTACCTCCAGTTCAACTCTCTGGGCCTCTACCTCATGTTGACTCCCCTCATCCAGTTGAGTCTGTTGTTCCTGTTGATCCTGTTGAGTCTGTTGATCATGTTGATCCTGTTGAGTCTGTTGATCCTGGGCTGCCTGTTGTCGCAACAGTTCTTCTTTTAGCTCCTCCTCCTCTCTGCGACCACGATTCGCGGTCATGATATTATTCATAGTTGTCAATACCCTGGTTTTATGTTCTCTTCTAGCAAACTCAATTAATTCACTAAGTTTTCTAGGTAAACAATCCTTCTGTCTCTCACTTTGTTTATTCTGAGTTACCCCAATAATATCATCAATATCCTGATTCTTACTATCTCCGGTACATTTTACTGCCAACATCACTGCCGTCATACATAATGCTCTATTGTCTCCAGATGCTCTACTACTTTTAACAATCTTTGGTCTTGGAACCCCAGCCAAATTTTGTCTATTCCTAGAAATTCTTACCCCAGATTGGAATTCTTGATTTGGTTTGTCGAAATATTTTTTATCATAATTACTTTGAACTTGCTGGCCGGAGTTCTCGATTTTCTCCATTGTAACATCAAAATAGTCATCACATTTTCTAAAACCTGTTAAACAGACCATTTGGTCGTCAGTAATAATCCTCTCATAGTCAGCATCATCATCAAAATTTTTAACTTCTCGTGACCTACTCGTTATTTTTGTCTGCAGACCATCACGACCACGGCCGTCGCTTTTAAGCCTATATTGTTTAGTAATATCACCATTTAGTTTAATTACATATTCTTCTTCTCTTGTATCTAAATGCCTATATACATGAATTGGATGTTTGCAGATTCCATGGGGCCAACCGTCTGGGATTACAAAATCAGTATCCTTTTCATTAAAATCAAAGTATTTATAACAGTTTTCTGGAATTAAACTCGCATTTTGACTTGGATTCGAACGATTTTTAAATTTAAAATTCATATTACTACGTCCCATTAAGATGTCTAATCTTTTCTCCGGTAGATAATCCTTTGGACAAGCTATTAAACCTCTAACCATATTAGTGACCTTGTGCTTGTGTGGAAGTACAAAAGTAACACCCTTCTTGGTTGACATATGCTCTCTATCTGCCTTAAACTGTGCTATCTCACTAGCATTAGAATCACGTAGAACATTTAGTTGACCCAAATCTTTGCTATCAATTGCTGCTTTCCAATGTTGCTCCAGAGTTTTATATACAACCCCATCCTTACTTGTAACTAATTTAGTATTCGTATAATCTGATAAAAGAGCATTTGCCTTTTTAACACCTACACCAAGAGTTCCTGTAGAGTAATCGTTTGTATGATTTTCCTTGTGTAAAGGAACATACTTATTTTCAATATCATCTGGACTCATTCCAATACCATCATCTACTATACGTAGTGTCGTATCACAATTAGGCAAACTTTCTTCACCTGATGTGCATTCTACAATAAATGTTTGATTTTTAGCCTTAGCATCCCATGAGTTACCACTATATTCACCTATACAATGTTCGGGTTTGAATCTCTGTCTCATCCATCCTTGCATATATCTACCTGCTTCAAATGAAGCGGTAGCAGAAATTCTTTTTAGACCAGATTCAGCCATATTAACTTGAGTTGAGTTTGCGGTTTGATTTAAACTAGACATTCGTATTATAATACGAATTTCACACAATAAAAAAGTTCAATTTTCAGATATTTTATTACAATACATTACAATTAAAACACATGTAAATCTCCTGTAAGTCAAGATCTCTCTAGCGTATATAATAATATTCACACAAATCTTCTCCAAATATTTCTTCAGCCCGCTTTACCTTCTCATTATATGCTTCTCTAAAATCTTTATTGTTGGTTAATAAAATTCTATTTTTTTTATTCAATACAGTATCGAAAACTTTTTTCATTCTTTCTAATGATCTAGGCCCTTCTGTAAATCTTTCTAAAGCTGTATATATTCTCATAGTAGATGCCCCTTGTCTTGTCAATCTACCTGTTATACTTTTTACTGTTAAGAATGACCTACAAACTGGGCAATTATGTTTTTTCAATATCCACTGTAAAATACATTCTCTACAATATTCGTGATTACAAGCCGTTGTTACCTTATCCTTTATTTTTTGCATACATATCACACAATCCATTTAATATCGTTTTATATTAATTTTTACTCATATTAACATAAAACTATCGTTTTTTTCTACGTGACTTTTTTTTAGTGCGTCTTTTTCTGTTTTTCTTTCTACGCATCTTTTTCCTTCTACGAGTCTTTTTCTTTTTCTTTTTCCGCGATTTTCTCCTTCTGCTTCCACCTAATCCACACCTACTGCCGGTACATGATTCCAAAACATCACCTGTGAAATTCCTTAAATGACTTCGTTGACTTCTTCTATATCTCTGATTTGCCGTATTCACACGCACATCTCTTTCCTCCTCTGGTATTCTCATATCTAGTGGAGCCCTTTCCATTTCTATTGCTGTGTCTCTTCTATCTCGTCTACGTGTTACTGGTTCAGGATTAACTGGTGGTGGAAGCATAAAATGTGGTAATTGTTGTGGCGGGTGAAACCCAACATGTCCTGGCACATATTTATTCGTTCCTACATCATTATCTTTGGGAGGACGTGGAGGTGTTGGTGGTGCTTCCATACCCCCTCTTTTTTTACGCGTCTTTTTCTTGCGGCGTTTTCCACCTTTTCTGGGTGATTGTGGTGGTGTAGGATAATTTTCTGACGATAACTCCCCATCATAGCTTATATTCTCTGGAATTTTTTTTACATTAGGATCAGTAAGCCTTCTATCAGTCAATATTTCGGTTCCACCCATATAATCTAAATAAAAATGTCCGGTATCTTCTCTCTTGGGCTGAGAGACGTCATATGTTACACCAAAATGTCCACCATTATATATAGAATCAGGATGATTTGCAACCTCTAACAAATCTATTACTTCATCCAATTCATCATTATCGTCTCCTTCTAAAACTGATGGAAAGTGTATTCTATTATTTTTTATATATGTTCTAAATTGATGTGTAAAGTTTATATGATTTTTTATCAAAAATTGCGTTTTTGGTAAATTAGACATCTTACATATTATTTAGATTTTATTCATTTGTTATCTGTTCGTTGGCTTTTTCTAAAGCAACTTTCAAGGAAACTGTGTTTGCTAATTCACTTTTTATCTTTTTACGCTCCTTATTTGCCTCTTTTGGATCACTCTTCTTAGCTAATTTTAATGTATTCTTCTGGTATAGATCCATTACTTCTGGATCTTTGAAGTCTTCTGCGCTAATATTATCTACATCATAAGTATTTAGTTTATTTCCTACAGTGGTTATAACCTTGTCTACCATCTCACCATCCTCTTTTTTCCATTCTCCGTGACTTTTTACATAGAATTTTCCACGTTTTTTATCACTTGAATGTATTGGACGCTCTGTATCATCCAAATCTTCGATATTTTTTATCAATACATTTGTTACACCTTTTTCATATCCATTTTCTAAAGCAAAATTATAGTCCTCTAATGATAATTGTATCTTTTTTACGAAGTCTTCTATGTTTAAAGCATTCTTACAATGCTCGTTCAAATATAAATTGATATTAATATTGTTATTAATAGTATTATTTGTGGTGTTATTACAGTTATTTTGACTGCTTATACCTCCATTTTCTCCTATATGTTTCATAACTGGCGCAACCATTTCCATAAATTGACCTTGTATCATTTCTATTTTGTCATTTAACATTTGATTCATTTCTTTTTGATGAAGTTTTTCTTTTAATTCTTCAACTTTTGCGTTATTTTCTAAATTTACAGACATACATTTTTTTTTGTGACCCCACAAACCTTTTCTGCTCTTATATTCTTTATTGCAGTGTTCGCATACAAAAATTTTAACACTTTTTTGGCTCTTTTTGCTCTTTTTTGGTAACGTTTTGGTAACAATTGGTAACATTTTTTTTTTATGTTTTTGTGTAGCTAAATGTCTTTCCCAATTTCCTTTTTTAGACGTATTAAAGTCACAACACAAACAATAAAATTTTGGCTCTTTTTGGCTCTTTTTGCTCTTTTTTGGTAACATTTTGGTAACATTTGGTAACATATATAATAAATGTCCATTTTATTTTTAAGTAATTTGGGGTAAAATATATATCCATAGTGCCTTTTTTTAAGCTCTGGTAACAACTTTTTTCTAAAACTTTTTAGAAAATACCTACAAGGTTCTAGTGGAGTGATTTTTTGACCTAAAATATAGAAAAAAGTCATACAGAAATTTCAATTTTGGACATTTATTTTGTCCATAGTAATGTCCAAAAGTAACATATAGGAGTACTTTTTTGTTTCAAAATGATCGATTTTTCAAATTCTCAAGATATTTTAAAGTTACTTAGAAATTTAAGACCTTATTATGTAATGAAAAAGAAGAAATCAATTCCAAAAGCTCTCAGAGAACAGGTTTGGAGAAAATATATTGGAGAGAAATTTAAACATAAGTGTCATATTTCCTGGTGTAAAAATACAATTACTGTGTTTGATTTTCATGTTGGTCATAATAAACCTGAAAGCAAAGGAGGCAAGCTTACAATTACTAATCTTAGACCTATTTGTAGTAGATGCAATCATAGTATGGGAGCCAATTACACTATAACACAATGGCAAAAATTAGGAGGATCAGACACTAAATGTTGTATAATATGTTAAATCACTTAAAAAACACATTATATAATAGATTAAATGTATAGATCTAATACAGAAAAATATCAATATTTGTCTGAATTTGAAAATTATATTAAAGAAAAACTTGAAAAGACTGAAGCAATCATTCTAATAGATGAGAATGATGTTGCTTTTGGTAAAATAGCACAACTAGCAAAAGTAGGTGGTGCTACTCTTCCATCAGGATTAAAAGTGCCTGATGGAGATTGGAAGATAGTAAATAAATATCTAGTGAAAAATTATGATGATGGCGATAGTGAACCTAATTAATATCTATAATTGGGTACTAATTCTAATTTTTCAGCAATAAATCTTTTACGGTCTTCTTCTAAATCAGCATCGAATTCATCGGTAAATAATTCATCATAAACTTTCTTGGTTTTATTAAATTCATATATCCTGAAAGGGTAACTTAACATGTGACATAACTTCGATAAAATATTTCCCATTACTTACATTATTACACATATTATTTTTTATACACTTTCTTTTCAATAAATTATAAGCTGTTTTTGATTCAGTTTCCTTATGAAGCCTGTAAGTCAATACTATAGATAAACTATTTCCCATATAAATATAGTAGTGAAATAAAAATTGAATTAAACATAATTATTTATTAGAATATATAAAGAATTATGGAACAAACAACAGGAAAAAACAGAAATACAATTGATAAGTTCTATACTAACCCTAGTATAGTAGATAAATATATAGAAAAATTTAAGCCATATTTGGGAAATAATGATCTAATTATAGAACCAAGTGCTGGAAGTGGTGTATGGACCTCACCATTACACATGTATAATTTGATAGCATTTGATATTCAGCCTGAGGGTGAAGGTATTCATCAAATGAATTTCTTGGATGTTGATCTGTGGGCTTTTCAAAGTAATCTTCATTTTATAGGAAATCCTCCATTTGGTCGTCAATCAAGTATTGCTAGAAAGTTTATAAAGCACATTACTAGTTGTGAGAGGACAAAAACAATAGCATTTATATTGCCAAAAAGTTTCAAAAAAGATAGTTTTCAAAAAACATTTCCAGCTAACTTTCATCTCGAGTATCAGGATGATATAGGTAAAGATGCGTTTCTAGCAAATGGAAAACCTTATGATGTTCCATGTGTATTTCAAATATGGGTCAATAAAGGTTACGCACGGGAAATGCCTGTAAAATTGGAACCAATTGGCTTTAAATTTGTAAAAAAGGGGGAAAATCCAGATTATTCGCTAAGACGAGTAGGTGTAAATGCTGGAGTTATTAGTAAAGATATAGAAGATAAGAGCGAACAAAGCCATTATTTTATAAAAGTAGAAAAAAATAGTGATCTATTTGTAGTGAAATATCAGTATATAATATGGGAATTAAATAATACGGTAGGACCTAATTCAATAAGTAAACAAGAATTTATTAGAGAAATTAATAAAATACTATAAGGAAATTATTTACCTTCTTTTAATGCTTTCTTCTTAAGATAATATTCACGCTTTTGTTTTAAAATCTTTTCTCTATTTGAATCGTAATATTTTTTACTTGCTCCACGCGTTGTTTTTTTTCCTTTATCGGTTTGTTGATATTTCTTCATGTATTTTTTAGTATTTTTCTTTTTTTTAGTGATCATGTTAATTAATTCTTCTTTGGTCAGTTCAGTTAAATCAACCTTTGACTTTTTATCCAATTGAGATCCTTGATCTACATTAGTATTAACAGGGTTTGCTTTCGAATCTCTCATGGAATTGGACATATCTTAATACTAAATATTAATAACAATAATATTTATTTCAATTTTATTAACATGTTAGCTTCTCTCTAATCCAACTGCGAATATTTTCATTAGTAGGTTGAAGCATTTCTAGTAGTCCATTCAAGTAAAGAGCACTTTGCTTTTCAGTAGTATTTTCATCTTCCATAATTAGTAGTGAATTGTATATAATTTTTAATAGGCGTTTATCATAAATGGTTTTAATATTTTCAAATACTGTATCAATATTAATAGATTCAGTAGTTGTGTCTTTAAAAAGGTCAGGTGATTCTAATTCTAGTACATTTTTGTAAAGCGCTAAAGTATGAATGATAGCAGTTTGTTCAGTTTGACTATATGTTTGAATAAGTTTATTAATACCTTTAACAGCGTTTTCAAGTATAAATGTATAAATTTTACTATTATTATCATCATTTTTATACCATTTGTAATACCTGCGAATGGCATGAAAAAGATAGTATAAATCATTTTGAGAATCGCTATTATACCATCTCCATATTCCCTGACTCCATGTTGGAGGGTGTAACTGTAATATGTTATTACTAACAGATACTTTTGTCCCTAGTGGACTGTGGGTAAGTAATGATAATTGAACCATAACTTGAAGAGGTTCTAATATCATATCGCTTCGTTCTTTTTTTCCAACTAATTCCATATTAGATGTACCTATCTTTTTATTTTTAAACTTTTTAGCATATTTATAAATTTTATATCCACTTTTAATTGTAGAGTATCCCGTAATTAAAGCATTCATATAAAATACTTAAAGAAAAAACAAGAGTCAATGTAATGGATTATGCTGAAAATAGTAAATTAATGGAAGAAGATATGGACGAAATGAAAGAATTTATGTTTCCTCTAGATGATAATCGTATTAAAGACTTTATGATGTTATCTACAGAAGACCAATTAAATGCTATAAGTTTAGGTGCTTTTATGTTAAAAGAAGGCAAAACCAGGTATATAAATATGAAATCGGGTGAAAATTTACAACTAATTCAACAATTAAA
>Ga0181388_1000478_pt1 | contig 13353 bp, 5 predicted proteins | sample 11SPOviralmetaG_FD_130120 | JGI IMG/M metagenome (GOLD analysis project Ga0181388, IMG submission 130120) | Marine viral communities from the oligotrophic San Pedro Time Series (SPOT) site, San Pedro Channel, CA, USA - 11 SPOT_SRF_2010-05-17 | ecosystem: Environmental > Aquatic > Marine > Strait...
AATAAAGAATACAACAATGAACAAGAACAAGAATCTACTGCTATATTGACAGAAGGTTTACTATTAGATGCTGAAATATCTGAAAAGTATTTTAAATCTAAAAATTCATTAGATAATAATAACAAAGCTGAATATGGTTATCAGGATATAAGAGATAATTACAAAACTTTATCAAACAATGGTTTTAGAGGAGCTGCAGCTATGTTAACTGATCTAGACACAAGTAATAAAAAAACTTACAGATCTGGAGCTGATATGAATACACAGCTTGTTAAAGATAATAATTACAAACTTTTAGACGAAAACGGTAATCCTGTAATGCAAGCAGACCCTAGTAAATTATATGTAGACATAGGTAATAATAATACTTATCTAGAACTAAACGTAACCGATTTTCCTTCTTTAATAAACGAAGTTAAAAATGCTAGAGGAACAAAAAAATCAGTTCACGAAAAGGCAATAAAAAAAATAAATACTGAAACACCTATTGATGAAACATCAGAAGTTAAAAAAGGTGATGAAGAACAATTTAATGTAATAGAAATAGCTGACCAATTTGCGTAATATGAATTATAGATTTAAAGGAACAGATTATACTGAAGACCAAATGAGCGAAGTAGCTGGTGTAAAAGGCTACACTTTAGATGAGTTAATATCTAAAAACCCTCAAATAGAAATTATAAATGAGAAAGAAGACGATGTATTAGAACCTCTTGACTTAGGAAAGGAAGTTGAAGTGGAAAAGCCTGCGCCTGTCGAGATTGCCCCAGCTGCGACAGAGATAAAAAGCGATGGGGTTTCCAAGCCGGAAGATACTTCATTGGAATTAGAAAAGAATAAAAAAGTTGAACCTGTAAAAGTAGAGGAAAAGCCTAAAGTTGATAATTTAATATATCCTGAAGCTACCAATACTAAAGAACTTGAAAAAGCTTTTGAAAAAGAATACAACGTCAAGTATAAAAACATTCAAAAAGCTGTAGACGCAGATGTTTTAAAAGCAGATCAAAACTTTAAAAATGAATTAGACAAGTACTTTTCAGAAGGCATAGACAAATATAAAGCTGTAAATGAAGACGGTACAGAATACCTTAATTTTAATCTTTTAGAAAGAGACGCTTATAATAGCGCTGTTGAAAAATACAAAAAAGAAATAGAAAACATAAACACTACATATAGTAAAGACAAGTTAAATGACTACGTTGAAAGATACAACTCTTTTTTAGGTGAAGAATCTAGAAAACAACTAGACCAGCTATTAGTAGACACAGAGAAAGGCAAACAAGATCTTATAGATTTTGAAAAGAAATTATACTTTAGATACAATAAAGATGGTGAGCTCTTAGGTATACACAATTATGATAGTATATATCAAACATACGTAGCTCCTAAGAGACTTAAATACGAAGAATATGTAAGTATACCAGGAAACGAAAACAAAACAAGGAAAGAGTATAAAAAAACATCTAACGTATTGCCATCTTATGACAGCGTAGAAGACTACGTAGAGCAATATAACAAGTGGAAGAACTGGGGTCAAGGATATATGGTAGAGTCTAGAAAAGAAAATTTACTACCTGAACTTGTTGTAGAAACAACCACTAAAAAATCTGATATTAACAATCGTGTAGATTATTGGAATAATGAATTTTCTGGACCTGCTCAAGCTATATTCAACGATTTTGACGATAATACTGCTGCTAGAATATTAAAAAATTTACTACCAGAAACTTTTGATGTAAGTCCTTATAATCCTTTAAAAAACCAAATATCTATAACTAATACCAAGACAGATGAATCTTATGTTATTGATGTGTTTGCTGATGGTAAAAAAGCTATAGCTAAAAGTCAATCTAGTGAACTAGCTGGTTGGTTAGCCGCTAACACAACTAATGAAGACATAGACTTAACAAATAAAAGAAAAGAGGATCTCAATAAGTTTTTACTAAAAGCTCAGTCTGAGTCTGCGTATGATGCAAATGGAGATTTAACTGGAGGTTTAAATGTAGAATCAAAAAGATTACCTTTTACTAGTGAGTATTCTGCGAGCCCTGTCTCTGATTTAAATGACTTTAGTGTAGACATGTCATTGTTTGCTGTTAAAAAAACTCCTGCTTATAGTAGACAGGCTATGGGTACTATCACTGGTATGAAAGTGCAAGAAGAAGTTACTACGCCAGACAGGCAGAGAAAAGCTCAACAAGCATCTTTTAATGCTTTTATACAGACTGTTTCTTCAAATGGTAAACCAATAGGTGTGTCAGGAGAAATAAACTATTCTACTATGCCTACTTATGAGCAAAGTTTGAAAACTACCAATAAGCTCATGGATCAAAAAATGCCAATTGATTCTTACACAGAGATACCTAGTACTTATCAAGCTAGCCCAACATCTAGTCCAAAAGAAAAGCAAATAATAGAATATTCTAAACAAAACAAAGAAGCACTGTTTTATTATGACAAATCAAATGGTGAGAAAGTTTTGTTTGATACTAAAAAATGGAGTGAAGAAAACGATGGTAAAAACTTTACTGAATTTATAAGTAGAAAAGCTGTAAATGAAATAATAGTACCTCAAGATTTAATTGAAGAAGAAAAATCTGTTTTTGAAAAAGCTATAGGTATGGATTTCTTAGGAGATCAAGATTTAAATAAGCAAGCTAAAATTATATTAGCAAATATAAATGTAAACAAAAAAGTTAAAAACGAAATAGCTTCTACTAAGTATATTCAAAAAACTCTTGAAAATAAATTAAAAAATACTACTTTTTATAATGTAGAAACTGCACAAGCAATTTTAAATATTCCAGGATATGAAGTAGAAATGAGAGAAGGAGAAGATATTGTTGAAGTAGAGACTAATTATGGTGAAAAAGTTTTAGCACCTAAGTGGATTTTTGATAACGCTAAGCTAGAGACTACTAACTTTTTATCTTCAATTGAAGCGTATAAAGAAAACAACGAAGCACAAAGTAAACTTATTGATGTTTCAGAAAAAGCTGAAGATAAATGGGATATATATAGGTTAAACTATAGTGATACAGAGGCTAATCTTCAAAACTTTGCACTATCAACAGGTGATTTTTTAAACTCAGCATTGTATGGAGGCGTTAAATACTTATCACCTTTTGGATGGGCCATGACCGCTTTATCAGCTAAAGCTGGAGTGCAAGATCCTCTTACAGATTTAATGTTAGGTTTTAAAGATTATGGAGATAAACAAAGGTCTTATTACAATGCCCCTCCTGAATTTGGAAAGTTTAAAACTGCAGCTGAATTTGGAAGTTGGTTTTTTAACATGGCAGGGACTCAAGTTCCTCAATATGCAACCATGCTATTTAGCGGTGGTAGCGCTTCTTTGCCTCTTATATTCATGGGTGCTTCTGCTACTGGTTCTACTGATTTAGATTTTAGAAGAGAAGTTATAAGTGGTACAAAAGATTACAATGAATTTGGAATAATGTGGAGAGCTGTATTATCAGGTGGCTCTGAAGCTTTGTTTGCAGGTTTACCTACTTGGAAAATTCTTAATAAAGGTAAGAGTTTAGTTTCTGGTTTAGGCGGTGATGCTACATCAAAGTTTTTTAAAGGAGGTAAAGATTATTTAAGAGCTCAAGTACCTGGAATTATTAAAGATACTTCTGTAGATGCTGGTTTTGAAGTTGTGAATGGTGTTGTTCAAAATTTACTAGCTGGAAGACCTAGCACTCAAGGCTTAGGCGAAATAGCAGCTACAAGCATATTGATGACTGGTCCTGTTAGCACTCTGTCCCCAACATACTATGCTTTAACCACTAAAGATTTCATAGGTGGAAACTTAAAACAAAGCATAAATGAAAACACTTGGAAAATAAACCAAATAGAACAGCAGAATAAATCTTATTTTAAAAGCATACAAAAATTCATGAAAGCCGCTACTTTAAGAGCTGGCACTAGTGATGGTAGGTTTGCAAAGCAAAAGGTTCAAGAGCTTAAGAATAAAATACTAGAAAACGTTAATATTAAAATTAATTTAGAAACAGACGTTAAGTCTGACTATAAAACACTAGATAATTTATTTAAAAACAAAGGTGTAAATCCAGCTGGAAGTGCTAATTATAATTTCATGCTTAATGAATTAGTAAAACTAAAGTCTTCTGCTAAAGAAATAAACCTAAACAACAACTTAACCGCTTCTCAAAAAACAGATTTACTTGATAAGGTTAATGCGCAATATGTAGCTATTGACCAAGCTAAAGAAAAATACTTAGATCCAAAAACTTATGGAGATGCTTGGTATGCTTTAAAAGGAGCTGGCATATTTGATTTAAAAGCTAAAAGACAATACAAGGAGTATATTAGTAAAGCCACTCAAAACCTACAAGAATCTGGTGTTACTAATGATAACATGACAAATGAAAAGATAGAACAAGAAGCTAGACTTCTTTATCATGATAAAATAGCAGAAGATCAATTAGCTAAAGATAAGAAAGTAAGACCAGAACTAAAAGTTGCAAGAACACTTGAAGAGGCTAAAAATATAATAAATTCTAGTGAAACTTTAAGTGAAGATCAAAAGAAAAATTTAATAAGCAAGCTTGAAAAAGGAACTCAAAATGGATTTACTATAGATGAATTTGAGTTTGCTTATAAACCTAATATGGTTAAAAATAGTATGTTCCATACTGGAAGCCACGAAATATCTCACTATTCATCTGCAGAATTAATTACAAGAAACCCACAAGCTTTCAAAGGTTTTGCTGATCAACTAGTTTCTTTTATGGAGACTGATCATGCAGAGCTTTTAGAGTACGCAAAACAAGTTAATGCTAATTTATTTAAAGACGGTAAGTACGATCCTGAAGAAGTAATAGCTACATTTATAGAACTAGTAGGAGCTGACAAAATAAAAATGAATAAAAATGGTAATGTACCTGCTTTACTAGGTTTTTTGTTTAATAAAAGTTTAAATAATGCTAGTGAAGGAGAATACAATATACCTTTTAATGGACAAGATGATATTGTTAATTGGTTTATTGGCCTTGGTAAAGCTTTAACAAACGGTGATGTTACAGTTGGTAAATATACTGATCTATTAGCTGGTGCATTAGATATAGATTTAGAAACTGGAAAAGTAATTCCAATAACTGATCAAACTTCTAAGCTTGCAGCTAGCGAAGCTAGTGTTAGTTCTTCTGAAACTACTCTACTTGAAGCCATTAACAACTTACTACCTGAAGATATAGATACTAAAGAAAAGTATGATAACTTTATAAGAGATGAAAGAAAAGCAAAGCCAGTTGTAGACGCGTTAAACAAGCCAGGTGGAGCTATAAATAATTATATAAGATCTAAACAGGTTAGTCCAGAAGAAGGCAACGAGATGATACAAAACACGTTGTTTAGGTTGTTTAATTTTAACCCTGAAGAAACTAGAGCAGACGGCAGTATAGTAGGTCCTGAAGCTTTTGGTGAAAGAATATTTTCTGATACTAGATTTGCCTCAATGGACGCTAGAAAAAAGCTAGCTAAAGAAGCAGAGAAGAAGAAACAAGAAGACAGAATAGATAGTGAAGAAGCAAAACAGGTAGCTGCTAAAGATGACACTACTCCTGTTAATACAGCTAAAGACAAAGTAACTCCTAAATCAAAAATACCTAAAGAGTTTCCAGAAGTATTTGATAAAGAAATTAAAAAAGAGTTTGAAACAGCTGGACTAGAAATATACGAAAGTGATATTCCAGATATATCTAAAAAAGAATTTAAATCTGTTATTACTGAACTTTTTAGAGGTAAACTAACTAAAAAAGTAAAAGATAAACTAGGAACTGGAAAAAACTACAGTTTTGTAGTTAAAAAAATGGCTCCTATGATGAAGGATCTTTTACCTATACAATGGTTTGTTAGATTAGAATCTCAAACAAAACCTGAAGATAGAATATTTACTAAACCTCCAACGCGTTTGACTAAGCAGACTGAAATTGACGCCGCTATTTTAGACGAAAAAGTATATGCAGAAAATATAGCTCAAGGAGTTAATGTATATGAGTTTAAAGATTTTAAACCAAAAGAGCTTATTGATTATTTATTACCTCCTTTAAAAATAACAAGTGCTAAAACAGGTAAAGAAGTAAGAAGTGGACTTAGAGGTAATAGAAAAACTACATTTGCAGAAGGTTTAACAGATAGACTAGGTAGAGATGTGTCTCCTTCTTCAGCTGAAGCAGTAGGTAAAACACCTAAAGAAATAGCAGAAATAAGTAGAAAGCTACAAGTAGATCCTAGAATTAAGTTTAGTGAAGTTCATAATGATATAAGAAAAGCATACGGCGGACAGTTAGAGTATTTTGATGCAGGTAATTATAAGGAAGCTGCTAAAAGTGTTAATAAAGTTAGAGATTTTGTTATTGATGTGTTAGCACCTATATTAGGCGGTGACGTATATAATTTAATAGATTCAAATAATCTTGCTCCTATAGGTAACAGATGGTTTAAAAACGTTGGAAGAGGATTGTTTATGGGAGATGTTTTTCCTATGAGCAAAAAAAATATAGATCTATACAATGAGACTGTAGATATAAATAAAACTTTAGTAGCTCAAGGAGTTTTAGGAACCTTAAAAGATTTAGTAGCAGATGTAGAAGCTTCGTCAGGTATAAAAAAAGGTGAACAAAAAACAAATACAAGTAAAATTCTAGCCAAACAAGACCTAAGCAAACTTGAAGACAACTTAAACAATTTAACTCAAAACCAGAAAGATGTTGAAGTTGTTATAAAAGCTTTTAAAAAAGCTTATGATTCAGACAATAGTTTACTACCTGTAATAAAAGAATTCTTATACAATCCTTTAGCTAGCAGAATGTGGGGTAAAAACGCTGCGTTAGTTAGGTCTACTATAGATGGTATTTTAAAAGGAGATAAAAAATACGAAGAACATACTTATCAGTTTGGAAACTGGGCTTTAAGAACTGGTCAAGCTATTAAAAGTAAAAATAAAGATGTATATAATGGCTGGTTAAAATGGCAAAGAGATAATTACTATCAAACAGTTTTCGATAGAAAAACACTTATGATGGGTAGTCCTTATCAAACAAAAGCTTTAAGTATGGGAACTGTTTTCATACCTGTAGATCCTACAATAATGGATTATCAAAACATTGTTGATAAAAAGTATGTTAAAGACGGTGTATTGTGGGAAGCTCAATCTGGAGAACACCCATTATTAAAACAAAAGCTAGATGAAGCTTTTAAAACTGGAGACTTTAGTAAGGTTCCACCTTCTGAAATAAGGTTTTTTAACGAGTATTTCTCTTTAAATCCTTTTACTTTAAGATTAGATGGTAATACATTTGCTGAGAAATACGGTTTAAAAATTGATGATGCTTTAAAATCAAATACAGATATAGCTAAATTTGCAGGCGATCTTATATATAAACAAATTCTAACTAAATCCGGCGAGCTAATAGGTGATAATGCAATGACACCTAAAAAAGCTCAAGACATGTTAGATGAAGCTATTCCTGTTTTACTAGCTGAAACCAACGCTAAAAATAAAGTTAATGTTCCTTTAGTTAGAAGTTCCGAAGTTATGAATATGAAAAATTCAGAGAACATGGGATCTAACGATGTTATAAATAAAACTAAAACATTAGATAAAGCTTTAGAAAATGCTAACTCTTTAAATAAGCCTATTAAAAAGATAAGAGTATTCGATTTTGACGATACTTTAGCCACTAGTAAGAACATTGTAATAGCTACTAAAGACGGCAAGACTATAAAATTAAACGCGGAAGATTTTGCTAAGAAAGGTTTAGAGCTTAAAGAAGATGGTTGGGACATGGACTTTTCAGATTTCAACAAAGTAACTGACGGAGGACGTGGTCCTTTATTTAAAGTTGCTGAAAAAATTAAAAATGCTAGAGGCAATGAAGACCTATTTGTATTAACAGCTAGAGCTCCTGAATCAAGAGAAGCTATATACGAGTTTTTAAAAGAAGAAGGTTTAGAGTTTAAAAAAGAAAATATAATTGGACTAGGTAATTCTACTGGAGAAGCTAAAGCGCAGTGGTTAGTAGGTAAAGCTGCAGAAGGATATAATGATTTTTATTTTGCTGATGATGCCGCACAAAACGTTTCAGCAGTTAAAGAGTCTATGAATTTATTAGGTGTTAAATCTAAAATTCAATTAGCAAAAGAAAATAAAATTAAATTTAGCGAAACTAGCACTATAAAAAAGCTAAACTGGAAAACAGACGAAGCTAATAATATAAAAACTACTTTTAATATAGGTGACAAAAAATACAACATTAACTTAGACTCAAGAGATGATCAAGGAAGTTTTGATTTAGAATTTGATCTTAATGGTAGAAAAGACATTACCGGTACAGGAGATTCAGTTAAAGTTATTAAAACTGTTTACAATGGTTTATTAAACATAATTGACCAAAATAAAAGCATAAATAAAATTGAATTTTCTTCACGTAAATCTGAGCAAAGTAGAGTTAAATTATACACTACATTGATGGATAGGCTTGGTAAAAAACTAGGCTGGAAAACAGATATATGGGAAAGTAATGATTTTATTACACCAGAAGACAGTAGTTATGATTTTGAACTAGTAAAACCTAGGAAAAAGCAAGTAACTTCAGTTGAAAAAGTATTAAATGTTGTAGATGTAAAATCTGAAACTCAAAAAGCTAGAATAAAAAGTTCAGAAATACTTAGCGAACAGTTTAATAAGTTAATAGAAGAAGCTACAGGTATAGAGTATTTTAAAGAATATTCAGCAGCTAAAGCTAAAACTATTGGTGCTAGTAAAGGTAAATTTAAATTTTTTATACCTTACTCAGCTGAAGATTTCTTAGGATTAATATATCCTACGTTGGCTAAAGGTAGTAAAGGAGATGCTCAAATGGCTTGGTATAAAGAAAATCTTTTAAATCCATATACTAAAGCACAAGACAACTTGTCAATGGCTAGAGTTAATTTAATGCAAGATTTTAAACAGCTTAAAAAATCTTTAGATGTGCCAGCTGATTTAAAAAAGAAAAATAAAAGTGGATTTTCTAACGAGCAAGCTGTAAGAGTTTACCTTTGGGATAAGCAAGGTTATGATGTTCCAGGTATATCTAAATCAGATTTAAAAGAGCTAAAGTCTTTGATTAGTAATGACCCTAAGTTAAGTTTATTCGCAGATCAAATATTAAGCATAACTAAAGGTGATGGATATACTAAACCTGGTGAAAACTGGCTTAGTGGAACTATAACAACTGATTTAATTGATTTAATAAATACAGAAAAGAGATCTAAATACTTAGCAGAATGGCAGCAAAATGCAGATGCTATTTATTCTAAAGAAAATTTAAACAAGCTAGAAGCAGCTTATGGTACTAAATACGTAGAGTCTTTGAAAGGTATTTTAGCTAGAATGAAATCAGGTAGAAATAGGTTAGACACTGGAAATAGATTAAGTAATCAAATTTTAGATTACATAAACGGATCTGTAGGAACTATAATGTTTTTTAATACTAGATCTGCATTGCTCCAAACTATATCTTCTATAAATTTCATTAATTGGAATTTTAATAATCCTTTACTTGCTGGTAAAGCTTTTGCTAATCAACCACAATTTTGGAAAGATTTTAAGTTATTAATGAACTCAGATTATTTAAAAGACAGGCGTAATGGTCTAAAGCTTAACATATCTGAATCTGAAATAGCGGATGCTGCTTCAACTAGCAAAAATAAAACTAAAGCTGTTTTAAACTATATACTACAAAAAGGTTATTTACCTACTCAATTTGCTGATAGCTTTGCTATTGCTTCTGGTGGTGCTACTTTTTATCGTAATAGAATAAACGATTTAATGAAAAATCAAAACATGTCTGAAGCTGATGCTTCTGCACAAGCTTTAATAGAGTGGAGACAAATAGCTGAAGAGTCTCAGCAGTCTTCTGATCCTAGTAAAATTTCAAGTCAACAATCTAGCAATGTTGGTAGAGTAATATTAGCTTTTGCTAATACACCAATGCAGTATGCTAGAATACAAAAAAGAGCAATACAAGACTTGATAAACGGTAGAGGAGATGCTAAGTCTAATATTAGTAAAATAATATATTACGGCTTTGTTCAGAATATAATATTTAATGCTCTACAACAAGCGGCTTACGCTATAGGATTTGGTGATGATGTAGATGATGAAGTTAAAGAAAAAAAGTATTTGAGTATTGCTAACGGTATGTTAGATTCTTTATTAAGAGGATTAGGAATAGCAGGACAAGCTGTGTCAGTAGGTAAGAACTTTTTACTAGATCTATACGAAAGATCCGGAAGAGACAGGCCAGAGTATGTAGATTCTGTTTGGAAGTTAACTCAATTTTCACCACCAATAAATTCTAAAATATCAAAACTTAAACAAGCTGCTTGGCATTTTGATAGTAAGGCTCGTAGAGAAAAAATATTTAATAAAGGTTTTGCATTAGACAATCCAGCCTATGAAGCTGGCGCAAAAGTGATTTCGGCTACTACTAATGTTCCTTTAGATAGAGTTCTTTTAAAAATGGAAAATATTGAAGGAGCTTTAAATGAAGACAATGACTTATGGCAAAGAATAGCTATGTTAGGAGGTTGGCCAAAGTGGCAATTAGAAACTAAAAATAAAAAACAAAGTTCATCTAGTAAAAATAATAAAAAAGGTAATTTAAAAATAAAAGGTGGAATAACATTTAGAAAAAAGAAAATTAAAATAAAATAGGAACAATAAAAAACTGGGCACCATACCCAAAAGTTCCTGTAACCAAAAAAGGGGAAGTCGTAATGACCTCCCCTTTTATTATTTTAACTGTTGCAGTATTCACAAATACCGCCTAGACATAATCCGCACATGTTTTAATTTTTTAGAATTTAATAGTTATTCCAAAAGATAGAACCAAAGCTCCGCTAGCTAATGCTAACTCGTTTGGTCCTAGCTTTAGTTTTTGTTTATGCCATAGCATATTACCTGCACCGAAAGACATTAATGAAATACCTCCGATTATTGCTAATTTCTTTGTCATGTTATTTCACAAGCGCCTCCTGCGCATGCTAATTCACCTGAAAGATCTGTTTCATCATCTGTTTCTACAATCTTGCTAAGATCAATATCTTTAAGATGAGCCATAGCCATATCATATTTTACTTTACTTATGTCTTCAAATGGAGCTTGAGTATACGTACCGCCATCATAAGGAAGTACAGATAATCCATTGTAATGATCTCTATTTTCCCACATCCATTTACCTGCAGCATCCCACTCTTCTTGTTTTAAACTAACCGTAGCTGAAACATTATGAGTGTTAGATCCTTTCCTGTGACCAGGCTTTACCCATTCAGTAGCTACTTTTTTTATACGCTCAAGCAAATCAAATGGAGATTCATCTCTCAATATAGAACCTTTAGGTGCTTTCTGTGGTATACTAATCACAGCAGTATCATGAGGTCTAAAAAACTCATCTTCAATTAACTCAGGGTGATTAGCAGATAAATATTTATACATAGATTCATTTTTACCAACTCTTATTCTACGCGTATAATAATCAGCATGCCATGCGTGAATACCAGATGAAGTTCCTAATGCCAGAGATGTTGTCCCAGCAGGCTTTACGGTTGTACATCTAGCTGCTGGATTAATACCAATAGCTTTAGCTGTCTTTGCGTTCTCTCTTTTTACTATACTTGCAGCGGCCTTCATATCCAACGGCAGCACAGCGGCACTCGCGATTCCTGTCATTGACACACCGATAAGGGCGTCCTTCTCTGTCGTATCTCTCCATACATCTCTTAAATAATGAAAGTCAGTATAACCGGCTTGTAATGTACCTATAAAGCTAGCATGCTTAACTCTCTCGTTAAAATCATCTTGTGATTTAATATCACTAGCATTTACCTCACATAGATTACAAAACTGAAAAGGTCTTAATGCTATTTCACAACAAGGATTTGTACCCCAGTCTTTATCGTTATTAAGATATATACCAGGTTCACCTGATCCTGATAGCTCTACACGTTTCCACAAATCCATAAAAAACTCTTGAGTTACTTTATGTCTCATAAGTACAGCTGAATTATTTGCTCTACCTCTTTGTGGATTTGTTTCCCACCAGTTACCTGACTTACAACTAATCATCTCGCTGTCTTCAGCAGAAAACAAACTAATTAAAGCAGCTCTACGTATACCACCAGCTAAAACTGAGTCAGCTATGTGACAAACTATATCGTGTGCTTCAACAGTAGTTAACAGTGCTCCATCATCTTTAGCATCAAATATACCTTTGATCTTTAGTATACACTCTTTTAATGGCTGAGGACCTGGTGCTTTACCACCTGATGTAACTAGCTGCGCACCTTTAGCTCTAATATCTGAGTAGTCAAACTCTACAGTAGAACTTCTCTTATCACCCATATAGGATTTCATTAGAACTTTAATAGCATCAGCCCAACCTTCAATACTATCACCAATTAAAAACCTTCTAGTTCTTTTAGCGTAAGGTTGATTAACTGGCGGCATTTGTTTTACGTGATGATTCTGCACAGAGTATCCAACGCCTGTTCCTCCAAGAAGTAAGAACATTGTTTCGTGAAAACTATCAATGTGATCAATTGGTAGGTAAGCGCAATTATACACACGATTAGGGCTAATCTCAATCGGTTTACCTCCGAATTGTAACGAACGCATACTTGGCAAAATCTTCTTATCATATACTAATTTATAGGCTTCATTTATTTTTTCTGATAGCTTTGGATATTTTTTAATATGCATAGCTTTATTTCTGTCTACTAGCTCTATCCAAGTTTCTCTACGATTTAACTCAGGCACGAACTTAGCGTATTTCATATATACTGTTATATCACTTAGTATTTTGTTCGATAACTCCATCTTCTTTTTCTTTTTCTAATTTGTCAGCTTCTTTTTTTAAGAACTCTATAGCCTTATCATAGCCTGGTATTAATTTTACAGTTTCTAAAGTACCCATTGCAGTAGTACTAAGTATATTCATTTCGTTTATCATTTGCTGCACAACTCTTGTTAATGCTTTAATTTTATTCTGCATTTCTAGCAGAGTACTTTCTTTCATATTCTATTAATTCTTTGTATTTTAAATATCCTTTAGATGCCACACTCCAATCAATGAATTTTTGCAATTGTCGTTCAGCATATTTTCTTCTTGCTAAATCTTTCTTTTCCCAAGAATTAAGTTCACGGTTTCTTCGCATTCCTTTTGATTTTGAGGTTTATATAATGTAATGTTCGGTAAGTGTTTATGTACGTAAGCTTTAAATAACTTCCAGCGTATGGGGAAAGATTCATTAGCACGTCCCTTACATTCAATAATAAAGTCA
>Ga0181388_1000479_pt1 | contig 13342 bp, 11 predicted proteins | sample 11SPOviralmetaG_FD_130120 | JGI IMG/M metagenome (GOLD analysis project Ga0181388, IMG submission 130120) | Marine viral communities from the oligotrophic San Pedro Time Series (SPOT) site, San Pedro Channel, CA, USA - 11 SPOT_SRF_2010-05-17 | ecosystem: Environmental > Aquatic > Marine > Strait...
TGTCATTTCCTAGGACATAGTCAATATAGCACTTGTCTGTAAGAATGTCGCGGATTTCTGCGAATTGGTCGGGTGTTTCGATAAGATAGAACATACCTTATCAATGTACAAAAAAATTAGTTATAAACCTAATGTTTCTTGGGCTGTGTTTAAAATATTAAGAATAGGTGTGTTTCTATTATATATTTTAGAAATATGAATAGTATTAATTATTCCGTCTTCTGCTTCAGTTTCATCCATTACTTCTACATAAAGTCCTAATTTGTTTTCTTTAATGTAAAATTTATAAAATCCTATTGTTCTGTGTAGTCCAGTTTGTGTTTCTTCTTGAACAACATTTATTTGGAGTTCTTCTATTGATTGTCCTAATTCATATGAGTAGTACAAATCATCATGGGGTTCAGCTTTATGTATAGCACCCACCATAGGACCTTTAGTAGGATGTATATGATATTCCCCAATATAGGGAGTTCCATCTATATAATATAATTCTCCTGCTTCAGCATATAAATTAGCTCTACCTACTGGGGCATATTCTATAGGATCATTAAATAATAATTCTATATAGGGGAATGGTTTTTTGTATCTATTTAAATTATTTATATTGATTTCTCTTGCACTGATAGATAAATCCCATTTTATTTTTGAAACAATATATAAATTTACATCAAAAGTTTTTTCTCTTTTTTTTATTGAATTATAAGTAGTTTTATCTATTTCAATATAGTAGTTTAGTGAGTTTACTTTTTTAGCAAAATATCTTATATAACTCCCATTAATGTAATCTTGTTCAGAGGGGAGAATCTTTGTAGATATAGGGGATTGATTAGTATTAAGTCTATTATAAATATTAGTTTTTATATTATTGTATACCCCATCATGTACCACTATGTTATTTGAAACAGGAAAATTTTCAGTAGGGAATTGATTAAGAGAATTATTTAAATTAGATAAATTTTGTTCTGAAAGAGATTCTCCATCAGGTATATTCAATAATTCTTCTATCATATTTTCAATTTCAGCTAATTCAGCTAAATCTGTCATGATACTTTTTAACTCTTCTAAAACTTGTAGAATCAATGCTATACTAGCAGCTATTGCTAGTAAAGTTTTTAATAAAGCTAATAAATTAAATTTACGTCTATTATTTTGGGAAGGAATAAGAACTCTACCTGGACTACTTATATCATCACCTTCATAATATTCTCCTTTACTTGTTTGAAGATAAGAACCGTTAAATGATGTACCATCATCATAATAAATAAATTCATTAGGTTTAGATGATTTTATTTTTATTTTATTTTTAGGTCCTAAGTATGCCATGTTACTTTAATAAAGTTATTTGTCCTGTGATAGTAGTGGTCCAATCTTGATTGTCTATAGTTTGTTCTTCACCAAAAACTATAAATACTACATCTGACTTATTATAACTACTGGGTAGTCTTGATTTGTCTAATTTAAATAGATTCCCTATAACTATACCACTTATACCATCTAATTTAATATTGAATTTTAAAGGTATAATACTAGTTATGTCAGGAGTTTTTATTTGGGGGTTATATTGGGATGTATTTACTTTACCTTCTTCTGTAGAAAATACCTCTTCATTTGAAAGTGTAACTAATGAAGTTTTAGAAAAATCATATTGTGATAAATTATTTTTTATTCTGATAATTTCTTTCAAAACTGTACGAGCTTTATTAATTAAAGATGAAGGTATTTCTCCAAAATCTACAAAAGAGTCTCCTGTAAGTTCCCAAGGGGTTGAATTTATGTATAATTCTTGTTGTTGGTTATGTTGTTTAGTTTGTTTTACTAAATCAGTATCAATAATAATAGAGTATTCTTTTCCACTTTCGTTAGTATCTTCTAAATATCCCATTTCTCTAGCTTGGGCGGCTCCATTATCTTTAATTCTTTTATATCCTTTAAGTCTATCTAAATATATTCTTAATTCAATTAAATGATCATTTAATTTAGACACTTCATCTAATAATTTACTAGGGTTATAATGAGATACCTTAATTACAGCATCAGAAAATGTTGTATTTGTTTTTTGTAATTGTAATGCAGCTGCAAATTTATAAAATTTACTTTTAAGTTTAGATTTTCCATTTATACCTGTGTTTGTAATAAATCGGTTTCTTATTCCTTTATTAAAAGCGGCAAAAGTTACTTGATTTAGATCTCCTGGGTTATCAGGATTTTGTGCGGCTATGGCTATTGTTGATGTAAGTGAGGAGGGGATTGTTAAGTCATAATTAAAATCTCTTACAATTGAATTTGTACTTAAAACATTAATTTTAGCTAAATCATCAGATTTAAGGTCAGTTTTTACTTCTAAGTCTACAATTTTACATTTTCTTCCATTATCAAATTCAGTAATTAATTGGAAATTATGGCTATTACCACAAGAGGCATTTACATCATCCCATATTGTTTTTATATATTTTCCAATTGAAAAACTTTCATTTTCAATGTCATTACCATCTTCATCTTTAATATAATATTGAGATTTAAAAACTTTAAATAAATAGGATACATTAAAATAAATGTCTTTAATATTTTTACTACTTTGTAAACTTGTATTTGAACTTGTATCTGTTATTTGAGTACTTCCCTCTACATTAATATCATCAGAAAGGTTTGTTTCTGTTACTGAAAGTGTTTCGTTGTTTTCCTTGAAGTCTTCATATCCTGCCAATTCCTTAATTGCGTTGTATTGATTTCCCATAAACATTTGTTCTCCTGTGTCATGGATATCACCAAATATATCATAAATTTGAGAGGGGAATAAACATATTTTGGGATTAATAGATACATCTAAATTAGTGCAGGTTCCTTCTACTCCATAAGGTTTTTGGATTAGTTTATCTAAAAAATCAGGGTATTTATTTGTATTAAATTCTAGTTCACTTTTTATAAGTTTTGTACGGTTTGTTGTAAATTTACCTGAATCCTTAGTAACAATCTTAATTATAGGTTCACCACTATCATCTTTATCTACACAATTTTCAATAATTTTTGAAAGAATCCCCCAATTTATGTAAAGATCTGCTCCATTTCTATCATAAAAAGGATCTTCATTAAGTATAAAAAGATCTGATTTTTTAACTCCTAATTCTTGTAATGTTATAAGTATCTCTCCAGCTTTTTTAGTTCTTGAAGATCTAGTTTCATTAGAATTATCTGGGTCGGGTTCTATTTCATCTTCAGGTAAATCTGCTCGTAAATCACCATAAGTTATTGCTTCCGCATAATCATTAAGATTAAGTAAAATATCTTCTAAACTATGTTTTGTAGTATCATTATCACTAATAACTCCTCTTAGACTATCTAATATTTCTCCTAAAGCTACTAATTCAGTCATACAAGTAAAACCTCCATCAGGTCTAACTTTATAGTTAAAATTTTTAACTATACCATATAAACCATCATAATTACCTGCATTTTTTATTTTTTTCTCTCTTATTAATCTTTGTAATCCATCTTGGATGTTCAAATCACCTTTATCTCGTTTTATAAAATGATTAGGATCTCCTTCAACATTAAAAAACTGACCATCATCTGAGAGGAAATTCATTCTTGTTTGTTGATCTCCATTATTATCAATAAAAGGTAACCATCCCCATTCTAATAAACAAGGATATCCTGGTCTCATATATAATTGTTCTAAATTACTTAGTTGATTTAAATTATGACATTCAAAATTAACTGTAGCCCCTCTAAGTGAACCATATGCTGTTTTAGTTTTTATATTTACACTTGTAATACCAGGCATAGGAACATAACCAAATCCATCTGAGGGGGAATCATAAGCATTATCAAAACCACCTCTATTTTTTAATGCAAATTCTGGGGAGTTGGTTTCATTGGTAGTTTGTGTGGCTTCTACCGTAGTGGGAGACAGGGTTCCTCCTTGCAATACATTATTCATAGCTAAATTAGAGTTACCATTTACATTTACTCCTGAAGCCATTCTAATAGTACATTGTCTTTGAAGAGAGTAGGTTCTATCATTACTACTAACTTTCTCTTGTCTGATTTTTATTTGGTCTCTGACAAAGGTTTTAAAACTTTCTTTAAATATAGACATTATTGATTTAAATTTTCAAATTGACTTAAAATATTTTGTATATTAGAAGGAATTCTAATTTGTAAACCTGGCTTTATATGGAAACCATCTCTTCTTATTTTGTCAGGATTTGCCTTAGCTATAACCCACCATAAAGAAGAATCCTTATAATATTGGTTTGCTAGTAAATCTAATCTATCACCCAACCCAGTTATTAAATATATGTCTCTTATATTTGGTTTTATTTCTGGATATAAAGTAGTAGTATAATATCTTTTACCTTTATTATTTTTCTGTATGTTGGTATCTTGGTATCTATTAGCCATAATTTATTTATTAAAAATTAGCAAAATCATTAGGATCATTAGGATCAAATCCAAATTCATCCGCTCTTACTCCTCCTTGAGACTGGTCATCTGTTCCTGTTTGTAAAGGGGATACTCCTGGATCTTCTAATGGAATAATAAATCGAGAATCATTAATAGATGTTTGTGGTATAAAGTTGTGTATTGGTGTAAAACTACATTTTACATCTAAAACATGAGGATTTTGATAAACATCTTTATCCATTCCATTTTTAGTGTTATCTAATTTAATTTCCCATGGGTATTCTTTAGACCAAGATAAAGCTATAGTACTAAAAAATCCAGGAACATTATCTAATAAATCTCCTATAGTAGCTTTTATAAAAGTACCTCTCATTCGTCCTGAATTGTCATCATCTATATTACTATAAGTGGGTGCTGTAGTACTAACCAGATAGTTTAATTTTTTATATAAGGGTATAATTTCACTTCGTGTTTGGGCAGCAATTTTAAAACTAAAATCTATACTTCTTTTAAAAGATTTGTAAGTGTAAAAAGGTTCTGCTCTACCTGCATAATTAAATTCATTCCAATCACCATTATAGTTATCTCCAAAAGATTCTAAAAATGCTCTAAATTGGATTCTGCTAGTTTTTCGTCCTTTTACATCATCAGTATAAACATCAAAATAAAATTTAATAAAATCTTTTAAAGTAGGGTCTTCTGAGGGTAGATTATTATCATAATCATATTCTATAGTATTAGATGAATTAATTTTATCTATAGCAGCCTTTATTACTTGGTTATAAGCTAAATCTCTTTTTTTAGTAAGTCTAAGACCACCATCACCCGTTAAAACTCCTGGATTACCCATAGACATATTAGATTCTCTTATAGCATTTTCTTTGTCACCAAAAAGAGACACACCTACCCCTCTTTCGGAGTTTAAAGTATCAGGGGTACTAAAAGGTAAATATCCTTCTTCAGTGTTTAGAGTTAATGTATACTCATTATCTAAATCACCGTTTAAGTCACCTCTAAATTTAGTATTAATTTTTGAATTTTGAAATTTTCGTATAGTAGTTCTTCCTATACCTAATAAACTATTAGGGCCATGTTTATATTCATATAATATACTATCCGAAAGGCCTAATACGTTTTTAGTTGTGTCTACTACAAAACCTACTAATTTTTTACCAAAAGAGAATTTTACATTTTTGGGTGCAAATGATTGAAGGGGTTTACTATTATCTACTATATGTTCTCCCCTCAATGCATTTAGTCTATCTGTAATTTTAGCTACTGCCTCATAATTAGATTTAGGGTTATTAATGGCATTAATAGGTAGAAATCCTGATTTATCAAAATGTAACCCTAAATGGTTATTTGCAATTTGTTTAGTTGTGTTAGTTCCTAAAGGGTTATAGGTTCTATTAGCATTGTTATAAAGTAAAGGTCCCCCATTATCCAATAAGCCCCCTAATGCATCAAAGAGTGATTGTCCTTTTTCTATAAATTTAGCATCTGATACTATTTTGGGGTTCATTAACTGTAATCCGGTCTGCTTGATCCTAAATGCCCTACCTTTATTAGTTTCAAATAATTTTTTAATTCTTTTTTTATCTGTTTGGGCTCTATTAGTAGCAAATGAAATTCCTCCTCTTGGTATATTAAAAGTATCAAGGAGAGATTGTTCTTCAGATATAGTAGATTGAATTTCTTTAGTTATAAAGGGTTCTTCACTAAAACCATTATTAGGTCTATCAAATGTTCTGCCTTGACCAAATTTAAAGGATTTATTTTTAAATAAACCTTGGGGATTGTCAAATAAAGAGGTAGAATAACCTGAATCGTAATTCTCATGGAAAGGGTGAGAGTCAGTTAAACCAGCAGTTATACCTGCTTCTAAATTTGTTAATAATTGTTTTAGTCCCATATTTTAATAAAATCCATCTGTGGGTCCGTTTTCTCTATACTGACCCTTATTAGGAAGGCCACCATTTAAATCATATACTCCCCCATTGATCCCCTCTACTCCTTTAGGAGATAAAGCGGGTGAAAGATTACCACCATAGGTATATTGATTTTCTAATAAATGAATATGTAAATCTTCCCCATTAACTTGTTTTCCTTGACCCTTTTGGGGGTTATTTAACCCATGAAAATAACCATTAGCTCCATCTATTCCATTTAAATCTTGAAAATTAGTGTCTTTGGGAACCGGTCCTGCTTTACCCGATTGATTACCATGTTGGTAATTATATATTTCTACTAATGAATCAGGATTGTGAATAGGAGAATCTTTCCCCATATCAAACGCCCCTGCAAGACCCTTTGAATTTAAAGTTTCCATATTACCTACTGGTTGATCTCCTGGTACTAAATCTAATCGTGATGTTAAGTCTTTTAATCCCATAATATTTTTTATTTATACATATTAAGCTATTACTGTTGATATTGAATTTAGTTCAGTTGTATTTAAATTAACTCTAATTGATCGAGCTGCTAGTGAAACTATTTCAGCGTCTGAACGACGATTATTATTACCTCCTAAATCTGTACCTGCTACTAAAGCATCTTGGGAATTTAATTTAAATCTACCTGCGGGTCCGGTTACATGAGTAGCTCCACCTGGTGGTATTGCTAAATCATCAACTGATTTTGTTTGAGATCTTACCATTGCAGCTGCTGCTATACCTATTCCTGCTCCTACTAACGCATAGGCGGGGTTTTTAAATGCAGCTGTGAGTGCTGCCGCTATGGCTGTTCTTTGGGTATATATAGAAACAGCTAACATTGCTGCCTTCATTCCTATAAATGCCCCTAATACTAAATCCGCATTTTTAACTAGAAAATCAAATCCTTTAAAAATAAAGCCCATATTAGATGCTATTGACACAAAAGCTGATTGAACTTTTAATAATAATTGTGCAAATTGTTTTTCAATGTCTAATTGTTCTAACCTAGCTAAAGTTTCTTGATCACCTTCTTCTCTTGCTTTTTCTTTTAATTCAGTAATAGATGCTTGATTAAATAATTGATCTGATAATTGATCTGATGTCATACCAACTGATTTAGCTATTGCATCTTGCTGTAAAACATTTAATTTACTAAATTCATAAAAATCACCAACATTAGCTGCAATTTCTTTAGTTAATCCTTCATAATCACCTGTTAGAGCAAATAAACGAGCTTGTTCTAAATTTAATTGTCGGCCTGTTAGTAATTCTGCTTCTAATTCTGCTTCAATATTACTTTGAAAATCTAATAATGCTTTACTAGAACCTGCAATAGATTCTAATTCAAATCCTAATTCTTTAGCTACAGAAACTGCTCTAGTTAATTCTTCAACATTACCACCTAATTGAGCTCTAACTTGACCACTTAATTGGTTAGCTTTATCTATTACTTCAGCAATATTTAATCTAGTACCAAATTCAGCTTCAGCATTTTTTACAACTTTTATTTGTGATAGTACTAAACCTTCTACTGATTTACCTGTTTGGATTGATCTTTTAGCTAAATTAGCTTGGGATTTTTCTGATAAACCTAAAGATAAGGCAAATCTTCCTACATCTTCTGCTTGTTTAGCTACTAATTTAGTACCAACTCCTAAACTAGAATTAATAAGACCAACAGCTTTAGCTGTTTGGGCAAAAGAAACATTTAAATTTTTACTAAAAGTAGCACTTTTAGCTAATTGGTTAGTTAATTTAAGACTTTCACCTACACTAAGACCTAAAGATTTCTGAAACGAAGTTTGAGCTTTACTAGTATCTGACACATAACCCCTTATTTCTGAAGCTAATGCAGATAATTGTTGACTAGATTTGATACTTTTCTTTTTAGTATCATTTATCTTTTCTTCAGAATTATTTATTTTTTTATTTTCTTCTTCAGCTTCAGCCATAATATGGTTTTGTTATAAATATTAGAAAAAAAAAGATGTCTTACGACACCTTTAAATATTATAAGTAGCTGAGGGGTTTATGTTAGGTTTTGAAATATTACTACTTGGAGGGCTACTTTGGGATTTTTTCATAGCCTTATCTTGTTCTTTAAAGTGTTGGTTTATTAACCCAATGTGGTATCTTCTTAACCAAATGGGCATGTCATACACTTCAGAATAAATAAAACCGCCCCCACCATGAAATACTAAATCATGTATTTCTCTAAAAATTTGGTTTCTATACTCCGGCATCAGGCCAAAAAAAGGTAGCTCCTATAGGAATAGGTACCTCCTCAACCACGTTTCCATCTGGTCCTTCATAGTCAAACATTAGTTTAACGTCAGGCATTAATTCTTTTACATAATCTCTAAATGGTTTAGAATCACGTGCTAACAGTTGATTATCTACAAATTCTCTAATTGTTTTTTGTTCGTAATCACCATTAACTGATAAAATAGTATATTTTAATCTTGTAGTTAAAAATTTGTTTCCTTGCCCTAATTTTTCTAATCCCTTTAATTCTTTTTCCATAGTAGTTTCATCACCATGGGTTAAAAGTTTGAAAGTAAGTTTTATTTTAGAAATAGGAAGAGTAAATTCAAATTCGTTTTTACCATTTATAATTTTAGAAGGATCTAATTCTTTATCCTCTATTTCGGTTAAATCAACTTCTGCTAAGTCTTCCTTTCCTGTAATTGGGTTAAGAAAATTAAATTTATAATCTTTACCATAACCCAAAATACGTGAAGCAATTAATATAGCATTTTTATCACCTACTAATAGATCATTATAATTTATAGGTGTTATAATCAATGCTTGTAATAATTTATCTATTACTGTGCCATTTTGGATTAAATTTTGATTCGTTAAGATATCTTCTTCACGAGCAGTCATATATTTCATTTCAATTTCGCCTTTTCTTAGGGGACTGTCTTCTGGATAAAGTAAACCTTTAGAGGGTAATGTAACCATTTCTGAGGGAAACTTGTAACTTGTTTGTTCCATAACTTATTTTTATTTTATTCAGATATACATATATAGGAAAAAGAGAGGACGTCATAAAATGACGTCCAACCTCGCAACTTCGGGAGAGAAGTATATTAGAAATTTAGAATAGCGTAATCCATTCTTATAGTAAGTGTAATGTCTGAGGGATCAGATGACGACCAATCTGCATCCCCAAAATTAGCTGCATGGCAATATGCGCCTTTTAAAATCCATTCTTCAACTACATCACCTACAGGTCCTAATGAGTTAAATCTAATGTCTTTTTTATAAAAATCAGAATAACCATCTCTACCTGTAACTGACTCATGTGACAAACGAACCCATTCCATTACTGCTTGTGCACCTGAAGGTGTAACGGGGTCATATAATGTACATTGTACATCTTCCCAATTGGCTTTACCTTTAATTTTTCTTTTCACGTTAATGTGATCAAGAACTACATCTGAAAATGTTATATTTGGTTTATTTGTTTGTTTTACTAGAAAAGCAGGTATCCCATCTATAAACATTACAAACCTATTTTTCAGTTTCGGCTCAAAAGCCGTGTACATCATTTCGTTTGTGTTTAATATTGCCATCGTTTTTTATTTTATTATAAATATATAATTTTTGTTTTTTTATTCACCAAATGTTGCACCTGTTGGGAGAACATTAAAGTCTAATATAATAAATTCAGCTGTTTTAGTTGGTTGTAGATAAATAGCACCCACTAATTGATTTCTGTCTACTACATCTGCTGTGTTATTACTTTCATCCATTTGGACTCTAAACGCATACAGACCCTGATTTTGTTGTACTCCTTCTAAGTATGGATTAACAATATTTAAGAATCTATTACGTGTTGCTGCCGTGTTTTGTTCAAATAATAAAAATTTAGAAGAACTTGCAATGAATTTTTTAACTGTGATTAATAATCTACGTACATTAATTCTGTCTAATGCCGAAGATCTTAACTGAAGTGTTTTCTGACCCCAAATACATGCCCCAACATTAGGGAAATTAGCAATTGGATTAATTCTAGCTTCATATAGTAGATCTCTTTCTGCTTGGTTTAAATTAATAGCTACTCCTTGCACTGCGATTCTACCTCTACTTAAACCTGCGGGTGCAAACCAAGGATGTGAATCTTGATCACTTTTAGCAATAACCCCCGGTACAATTACTGAAGGAGGAGCCCATATTGTAGATTTTTCTCCTTGAACTTGAACCCATGGGTAATATGCAGCAGCGTAGTTAGTGTCTAAGTCTTCAGCTTCGCTTAAAGCTGTGAGTACTGTGCTGTCATATTGGGTTAAATCCATTACATAAAACGCATCTCCCCTTTTTTCTACCATGTTGATAGCAGCATCTGTTACTGGTTGATGTAGTTCTTTTATTATACCAGGTAATGCTAACATATTAATATCATATTCATCCTGATTTGAAAGAATATTTAAAGCTTTATTATATCCTTTAGTTCCTGCTGTACTTGTAGAACTTAAATCAAGGCCAAATACATTACCTGCTACTATATCATCCCCCATTAAAGGTACTACTGTTGGACTAACTCCATCTGAACCTCCTTGGAAAGGGATTGAGAACTTTAAAAAGTCATTAGTAGGACCCGTAGTTCCTGCTACATCTATAGAGGCGCTTAAAGACTTCCCAGCCCACGTTATACTAGCACTTGGGTGGACAAAGTAGTTTTCTACATTAAAATCACCAAATGCGTTATCTTCTGGGGTTTTAGGAGTAGCTCCTATCCAGTTAACATTATCAGTATTTCCTGAGAACTGCCAGCCTAAATATGCTGATTGGTTAAATGAGGGGGTAGTATTATTATTTACAGATTCAGTTTTATATGATGCACTAGGTAAATAACAATTAGTATTACCTAATACAAATCCTTTAATTGTGTCTTTTACCGCTCTAAATCCTTTAGGTGCTAAGTTTGGATCTATTTCTCCATCTTTAACTTGTGAAGTTACTTCAATTCTAACTAATTTGGATAAATTAGGGTAACTTCCTTTTACTACTACTTTATTGTGTTTATTACTATAATAAGCTTGTTTGTCTCCTATTTTTCTAGCAATATAATTATTTGCTGTTGGATCTAACGTACAATTGGTAAACGTTTCAAGAGTATTAGTGTTATTAAAATCATCATCACTGTATTCTCTAATAGCTAAATTAAAGGTTGTATATTGTTTTTCTCCATTAATATTAGCAGGTGTTTTTAGACCATAAATTGATACTTTAAATTTCTGATTTGTATCATCTCCATCAGCTAATGTATGGAGTCTAAATAAACTAGTTGAATTACCCGCGGTATCTAATTGGGAAGTAATATATGGTGTAGTTGCATTATTATACCCTTCAGCATATGAACTTGTAAACTCATTTGCATTAGTATTTTTTACTAATGCTATGTTAGTAGTAGCTACTGTCTGTAATGCGGTTTGTCTTTTTTCAAAATTTAAACGTAAGAAAGCATTAAAATCATAATCTGCCCCATTTTTGCTATTATTAGAAGATCCTAAAGTTCTTATATCTGTTGTAGTTATATAAGCACCTTCAGCATCTGTGGGTAATAAAGAACATGTAATGTTTTTAGGAGTTGCGGCACCTGCTGAACCCGAAAGTGTTAATCCAAATGATTGGGATATTGATACAGGTGAAGTTGTTGTAATTGAGGAATCACCTAATTCTAAACTTTCAGCATTATCAGTATTTTTAGAAGGAAATAATACTGCTAATATTTCACCATGTCCTTCTGTGCCTGCTGAACTTGAAGCCACTAAAGCTACTACTTGTTTATCAGCACCATCAAAGTTATACCCTCCTCCTGCTAATACTCTACATACTGTTACTGATCCTGCAGATCGTATATATTCTTTAACTGTATGGGGTACATAAGTAGTGTCTGTTAAGCCACCAAACAATGATACATACTCTGAAAAGTTTTTTACTACTAAGGGAACAAAAGCGGGACCTTGAGCTGTAGGTCCTACAATAGCTGCTCCTATTGCTGCAACACCAGCTGGTAGGAATGATTGGTCATTTTCTTGTGTGAATACACCGGGGGATACAATAGTTTCTGCCATCTTTATATTATTATAAGCTTATTTACTTAAATTATTCCTATATAAATATAAAAAGGAAGTGTAAACCTTAAAACTAATTGTCTATTAGTGTAATTTTACCTGTGTTTATATCTAGAGTCCCAGTTCCGTATTTATCTGAAAGGGCTTGTGCTATTTCCTCTTCTTGTTGTTGGATATTTACTACTTGGTTTTTTAGTTGGATTTTTTTAATTTCCAAAGTACCCAATTGCATAGTAATTTGCTGAATTTGTTCTTGTAAAGTTTTAATTTGTTGAATTTCTTCAGGAGTAAGTTGTTTTTCCATAACTTTTATTAATTAATTATTATTCTTATATACATATATAACACTTAAAAAGACCCACCATTAATGTTTCCTAAATTTGGGGTAATACCTGTAAAATCGCTTAATGATTGAATTTTCCAATCAAATCTACTTCTTACTAACATCACTCTACATCCATTATCTATTTTAAGTGTATCGTTATAAGAAGTACCATTTACTTCTTGGGTAATAAACGATTCTTTTACTAAATCACCAGTATCTACGGTGATTTCAGTTTTTAATAAGGAGGTTACAGGGGGTTTAGCTAAATAATGACCTGTGTTGTGTCCCGATTCAATAAATATAGTGTGAGCTCTTCCGTTTATAGTGGGGGGTGTAATAGTACCAATAGGATATGAAAAATTATCATCTAATCTAATAAACATAGCTTTAACTTTAGATAAATCTAAGTTATAATATGTTTTACTCCCATATATAACAGGAAATAAAAAGTTATCTTGATTTGAATTAGTTATAGTTATTTCTTTATATTCTAATAAGTCGGTTAGAATTGTATCTTTAGTTGATGAGGGAGGAATTAAACTTAATACAGTGTCTGTAGAGGTGTCAGTAAGTGTGTTTCTAGATGCTATTTTAAA
>Ga0181388_1000480_pt1 | contig 13316 bp, 16 predicted proteins | sample 11SPOviralmetaG_FD_130120 | JGI IMG/M metagenome (GOLD analysis project Ga0181388, IMG submission 130120) | Marine viral communities from the oligotrophic San Pedro Time Series (SPOT) site, San Pedro Channel, CA, USA - 11 SPOT_SRF_2010-05-17 | ecosystem: Environmental > Aquatic > Marine > Strait...
TATTTTGGTCACATCCTCCTTTTAAATTCATTTGACCACTTTCAAAAGTCTGATTTTGCTGCATCAATATTAGCGATCATCGGCTTAGTAAACCTTCCAATAGTTAAATTCTCGGTCGATTGGTGGACAACTCTCCATCAGGGGGCCAGTGTATTTAAAGTAGGTGGTCCAAGTATGACCAATGACTACTTAATTACGTTACTTTTATGCTTTGCTGCGCTTTTTTCTCTTTGTTTTTATTGGTTTTCAAATATTTTTTATATCATTACTGAAAATAGACGTATTGAAAGGATAAAACTGCTTAATCAATGAGCTCTTTAGAATTTGTCTTATTATGTTATGGATTTTTTGGAATAGTTTGTGCTGTGACAACACTAATAATTATGCACTTAAAGAAAAAAGTCTTTAATAAGAGTGGTGCGTATCATCAAAGTAAACAATCAGATTAAAAAGAGATTTATTTTTTTAATAATTATTTTTATTTGTTTTGCATCATCAATCGTTCTCATTAGTTATTCTCTAAAAGACCAAATAGCTTATTTTGTCTCCCCAGGTGAACTACAAAAAATGAATGATATTGAGGGACGATATCTAAAAGTAGGGGGATTAGTCAAAAAAGATTCTCTACAATTTAAAAATAATATATGGGTATTTGAAATCACTGACGAAAGTAATTACTCAATTAATGTCGAGTACTCAAAAGCACTCCCAAGCTTAGTAGAAGAAAATAAAGGAATAATAGTTGAAGGAGAATTTTCTAAAAACAATATCTTTATTGCAGCTATTGTCTTAGCAAAGCATGATGAAAATTATATGCCTCAAAGTGCCATTGATAAACTTAAAGAAGAGGGTAAATGGAGGGGGAATAATTGATATTATTTTTTGGGAATTTTTTTTTATACCTTTCTCTTTTTTGTATTTTTATTTTTTTTTCAGGATTTTATAAAAGAATTAAATTATCTGAAATAAATTTTTTAAAAACAACTTACATCGTCAGTGCTATACCTTTTATTTTCTTAACAATAGGATTTGCCATATCAGATTTTAGTATCTCAAATGTCTATCGAAATTCTTATATTAATGATCCCTTCTTTTTTAAGATTACATCTATGTGGGGAAGTCATGAGGGGTCAATTTTACTATGGATATTTCTCATAAATTTTTTTGGTTTTGTTTTTTTAATGTCAAACACAACTCAAGATATTCATAAACAAATAATCTTTATATCAAGTCTATTTCTTCTCTACCTAGTCATCAGCTCCAATCCTTTTGAATATTTTGAAGCAAATTCTAATGACATGGGCTTAGGATTAAATCCTATCCTACAAAACATATTATTTGTTATTCACCCTCCAACACTCTTCATTGGCTATATTGGCTTACTAATACCCTTTGTGCTTTCTTCTCATATGTTAATTACGAAGAACTTTTCTGAAGAATTATTTACTGAAATGCTTTTTTGGTCAAAGATTTCATGGTTTTTTTTAACATTTGGTATCGTTTTAGGTTCCTATTGGGCTTATTCAGAGTTGGGTTGGGGAGGATGGTGGTTTTGGGATCCAGTTGAAAATATTTCACTTATTCCTTGGCTATTAAATACAGCATTAATTCATTCTTTGCAGGTATCCATTAAAAATAATCAACTCAAGCTCTGGTCTTTAAATATAGCACTATACGCTTTTATAGCAGCTGTCTTTGGAACATTTCTAGTCAGATCAAATCTAATTATTTCCGTTCATAGTTTTGCGAGTGATCCTCTAAGAGGGTTATTTTTAATATTAATTATAGGATATTTATTTCTTGTAACAATAAAGCTTAATTTAAAAAGCACGAATTATTTCAATCAAGATACGTTTAATCTTATTAGTAAAGAAAGTTTTCTTTTATTAAATAATATCTTTTTTATTGCAGCTGCATTAACGGTTTTTATAGGAACAATTTATCCTTTATTTAGTGAAATGTTTTTTCAGACATCAGTATCGATAGGAGCGCCTTATTATAATTTTGCATTTAATTTATTAATGGCACCAATAATATTGCTTATGGCTTTTGCGCCCCAAATTCAATGGACAAAACATAAAAGAAAAAATAATCATAATATTTATATAATTATAATTTCATTCATCACGGCAATCTTATCTTATTACTATTTTTCTAATTTGTATTTTGCTTTAGGCTTATTTTTGACCATTCCTATTTTTATTAAAAGTGCGATTACATTTTTTAAACTTTATCCAAAAAATAAAAACTTTATAGTTCAATGTTTATGTCACTTAAGCATAGCAATATTTATTATCGCAGCTGTTTATACAGAACAGTTTGACTATGAAAAAAATCTTCTATTTAAAAAAAATGGAGAAACGCAGATACCTTTAGATGATAACTCCATAATCTTATTACAAGATATTGAAAATCAACAATTCAAAAATTATCAAAAAATTTTAATATCGTTACTTATTTTAAAGGATAAAACTGAATATAAGTTAATGCCTTCTAAAAATATCTATCAACCCTCAGGGCAAGTCACTAATGAAGTAAGCACTGTAAACAGTCATCTTCATCAGTTTTATGCAACAATATCGAAAGTTGAGAGTGATCAAGTAAGTGTCAATATTGTATTTAAACCTTTAATAAATCTCCTTTGGATTAGTGCAATTATGCTAGTTTTCTCTATATTTTTGTCGATAATTAAAAGAAAATGAAGAAAAATTTAATCTTACCTATATCTGGATTGATAATTTTAGGCCTATGTGCTTTTTTCTTTTTAAACCAAACAGAACCAAAAGATCCAAAGATCTTAGAACTACCCCCATCATTATTTGAAACTACTGGGTTTTATGATCAAAAGGCCCTTAAAGAAAAGGAGTTGGATGATTTCTTTATCGTCAATTTTTTTGCATCATGGTGCAAACCATGTCTTGCAGAACACCCCCTTCTGATGGAATTAAAAGCAAAAGGAATTAAAGTTATTGGCATCAATTTTCGAGACGATGAGGATAATTTTAATGAGTGGATTGAGGAACATGGAAATCCTTTTTTTCATGTTATACGTGACGATGGCACCATTGCCTATGAGATGGGATTAATTGGCGTTCCAGAAACTTATTTTATTGAAAATTTGAATATACAAAAAAAAATACAAGGGCCATTATTTTATGAAGATGTTGAACAATATTTGTAAATTTTTTTTTATTTTCTTTTTTATTTTTCTTACAAAGACTACAACCGCATCAGAAAATCAACTCTTTGACTATTACAAAACTATTAGATGTTTGGTATGTGATGGTCAGAGCATACAAGAGTCCGATACAGAATTTGCATTAAATTTAAAAGATCAAATATATAAAAAATTTAACAATGGTTTCAGTTTAGAGGAGATTAACCAAGAATTAATAAAAATTTATGGTGAAGAAATTTCTTTTTCTCCATCAAGTAATCATTTGCTTCTTTGGTTCATGCCACTTTTATTTCTAATAATTATCTATTTCTTTGTAAGAAAAAAATATAAAAAAATAACTATCTAATTAAATTTAATCTAATTTTTAAATTGCTTTGTTCGTTTGGAGCGAGATGTCTATTCAACCTCTTATTAACGATACTAAATATTCCAATAATTAATAATGTAAATAAAATAAAATAAAAACCTACGATAGGATAGGGCACAAAAGGATTAAAAGTCTTTTCAGCAAAATAACTTGCATAATAAATCGCATCACCTTTTTGTCGCCATGCGGGGAAACCTGTAAAAAATACTAACGTGGTAGCATGAAATAAAAAAATTGCTTCATTGGTATAGGATGGCCAGGCTAATCGCATCATGGTTGGCCAAATTATACGTCTAAATTTTTTCATACCACTAAAGCCAAAGGAATCCGCTGCTTCTATATCTTTACTTGGGACAGCACGAAGAGCACCATAAAAAATTTCTGCAGCATAAGCAGAAGTGTTTAGAAACAAGACAATCAAAGCCCCTAACCATGCTTTAGTTAGCCATCGTGTTTCAACGGTCACTGTTAAAAATCCTAATTCAATATCCATGCCTAACTTAGGAATAATGATGAATAAGTCATAGGCAAAAAAGAACTGAATAAACAAAGGAGATCCCCTAAAGATAAAAATAAAAGCACGAGAAGGTGCGTTGAATAACCAAAATTTTGAATTTTTTCCCAATGCGATTGAAGTGGCAAAGAAGAAACCAAAGAAAAGAGCAAACATACCAAAATATATATTCCAAATCATGCCAGAGCCAATTAACACGAACTGTTCGCATAACGTGATATCAGCTTTAGGTAAAAGGCGCTCACCATATCCCAATGAACGTAAACTATAATCTGAGATTGTTTGAAGACAGCTCAATTTAATTAGCCTTGCCTGCCATAGTAGCTTGACCTATTGATAAGCGATTTGATAATCGATCTAATACAGATTGTGATACATAAGTTAGAGCTAGATAAAAAATCATTAGAACAGCAAAGTACCAGGCTCGCCAGTCTGGGTGAGGATAGTCATACACACCTGTTTTAATTCCTCCTAATTCTTTAGCCCAATATACTATGTCCTCGATTCCCAATAAAAACAGAAGTGGGGTTGCTTTGATTAAAATCATCCATAAGTTTGATAAGCCTGGGAGAGCGTAAACCCACATTTGTGGCAGTGTTATCCTTCTAAAAATTTGACGCGGTGTAAAACCATAAGCTTCTGCTGTTTCTAATTGAGTTTTTGGAACTGCCGCAATGGCACCCGAGAGAACATTGCCTGTAAATGCCCCAAACACAAATCCAAAGGCCAGTAAGGCTAATGAAAAACCATAAAGATCATGCACCCATTCACTTGCTGAGCTTAAAGGAAGTTTTGCAACTGAACAGACAACAAAGTCATTACCTTGTCTGATGGCTTCAGTGACTTCAGGACAGAGAATTTTATGGCGCAAATACTCAAAGGCTTGGTCCAATGCAATAGGAATAAACAGAAAAAAAACAATATCAGGGATGCCTCTTATCATAGCTAAATATCCTTTTCCTAAATAACGAACTAATAATATTGATGATCTAGATGCAATTGATCCTGCAAATCCGAAAGCCATTGCTAATGGCGCTGCTAAAGATATTAAAAGCATAACTACCAAAAAAGAACTATAGAAAGACATGTGCTTTGGTGTGGTTATATAACAAGAAAGCCATAACAACCCTTCAAGAGATTTAGGATCAGCACAATAACTAAACATTAAGATGTCTCACTAGCGGTTACTTGTTGAGGCATGAAATCAGAAAGCAAACGATGTCTTTCACCATTCATAATCTCAGCAATACCAAGCTTACCTGCTAAGGGGGCGTTAGTAATTCCTGAATGCATCACTGCTAAATAAATGCCTTTGATGTCTTTACTCAATTGATTTTTTAATCTGCCAATTTTTGGCCTACCATCCACAGGCAGTGGTCGACTTCCAATTGTAAAATAATCAAGTGTCATTATTCCATTATAGTTAAGCCTAGATGCCATGTCTTGTATAAGTTTTTCGGCAGCTATCTGCATATCTTTTTCTTTACTTGCGTCATCATCAAACTTTCCACCAATAATTAATCTTCCTTGGTCGTCTTGCCTGGCATGAAAATTCTTACCAGTAATGGGGTGTTTTAATAATAAAGGCAGTGGTTTTGTGTATGCTAAAAGGCCCGCACTAGATTTCATTTCAAATTTCACATTTATGCTGGAGAGCAATGCAGGGGCACCAAGCCCAGCTGCTATAATAACCTCATCAGCATCAATTATCTCTTTTTCAGTTTTAACACCTATAACGTGGTTATTATCGTAAACAAGCCCGGTGACTTTGTTTTGTTGAACCTCACATCTACTTTTATCAATTAAATTTGCTGTTATTTTAGGACCCTCAATTGCTAAATCATTTTCTCCAAAACCAGCCATCATGGGAGTTTTTTTTAATTCAGGTAAACTTTTTTCGATCTCTGATTGAGGCAAGATCTCCACTGAATGGCCCCAATTTTGATGTTTGACGATAGTTTGATTCAAGTCTTCCTGATCCATATCCCAAATAAAAGCACCTTTTGAGGTAGGCATAATATTATTTAGTTCTTGTAATAATTTTGGCCAATAATCAAGATTTGCTAATCGAAAATCAGCATAGTTTTTATCATTATCGCTATAACCATTCACCCAACCCCATGTATTGCTAGTGGCTTGTTTTGTGTCACCAGGAAGAGCGTCTGTTAAAATGGTTATTTTCTTTAAATCATATTTGGATGCATGGTAAGCAAAGGATGCCCCGACAATGCCCCCTCCAATTACAATAATTTTTTTCAAAATCTAATGTAAGAGCTTGGGGCTTGAACCAATTTATTTATTTAAAAGAATTAACCAAAGAGGGTTTGAAAGAATGTGGAGACACTAATGTTACCTCCACATTCATAAGTTGTCGTAAATAATCTTAAAAAGTATTTGCTTCTGCACCAAACCATTTTTTGATTAATGCATTTAGAGATCCATCATCTTTCATAGAGCTAATGGCTTTATCCATTTTTGCTTTCAAGTCTCCATCAGATTCACGAATACCCATACCAACGCCACCGCCAATAGAAACTTCACCGATTGCAGCAAATTCTCCATTAGACTCAGCAATAATAGGCAGTAAATAATCGCCATCAGCTAAAACAGCATCAGCTTCGCCGTTTTGAACTGCAGAAATTGTTTCTTCTGCGGAAGCGAATTCAACTAAAGTTGCTCCACTTTCAGCAACATAGCCTGCCTGAATGGTTGCAGTTTGTGCTGCAATCACACCGCCATCTAGATCAACATCTGATCCGCTTAAACCCATATAGACTGATGGTGATGGTGGAAAATAGTCTTGAGTAAAGTCAATTACTTCATCGCGCTCAGCTGTGATAGACATACCAGCAATAATTGTGTCATAATTACCAGATACTAAATTAGGAATGATTGAATCCCACTCGTTGATAACCCAAACACAATCTAGGTTCGCACGAATACAAAGCATATCTCCTACATCTTTTTCAAATCCATCTACTTCTCCATTATCATTAATGAAATTGTATGGAGGATAGGCTCCTTCAGTGCCCATTCTTACTGTGTCAGCCCATGCAGAACCCGCAATCAATAAAGCGGCAAAAGCTGATAATATTGTCTTTTTCATAATTTTCTCCTTTAAATTCTTCCTCTATTAAATTGAATAATTAATACATAAAAATATAAACTAAAAATATCTAAATGAATAAACTTTTTATGAGAATGCTAATTTACTTATAAATAAAGAATATCAATAAATATGAAAAAATGGGATATTAGCTAAAAATATGAAAATATTAGAATTATCCAAACTTGAAAAAAGCTTTAGCGATAATAAAGTTTTACAAGGAGTGGATCTGGATGCCAATCAAGGTGATGTAATCAGTATTATTGGAAGCTCAGGCTCAGGTAAAAGCACTCTTCTTAGATGCATCAATTTTCTCGAAAATCCCAACTCTGGATTAATTAATGTTTGCGGGCAAACAATAGACTGTCGAAAAGAAAATTTACTTAATCCCAATAAAGAACTTCAATTAAAAATAATATCTATTCGAAAAAAACTAGGCATGGTTTTTCAAAGTTTTAATTTATGGTCGCACATGAATATTTTAGAAAATATTATCGAGGCACCTGTCCAGGTGTTAGGAAAAGATAAACAAAAATCTGAGGATGAGGCGATGGAACTTTTAAAGCTAGTTGGGATAGAAGACAAAGCAAAAGAGTATCCTGCTCACTTATCTGGAGGGCAACAACAAAGAGCAGCTATTGCAAGGGCTCTTGCTATTTCTCCAGAGATATTATTATTTGATGAGCCCACCTCTTCCCTTGATCCAGAACTTGTAGATGAAGTTTTATCAGTCATGAGGAAACTTGCTGAGGGAGGCAAGACAATGTTAGTGGTGACCCATGAAATGGAATTTGCCCGTAAAGTCTCGAATAAGGTTATTTTTTTACACAATGGGCTTGTTGAAGAAGAAGGACATCCTGACACAGTATTTACAAACCCCCAATCAGAGCGATGCAGAAATTTCTTATTTAATAGACGAGACTATTAAATTTTTATAATTTACATTCGTGAATTCACTGCTCCTATTTTTAATACGCATACTAGATTTTTATACCTTAATTATATTTTTCTATGTTGTCGTTTCGTGGTTGTTTCACTTTAATATACTCAATAGTCAAAATGTTTTTTTATGGAAGATTTATGAAAGTTTCCAAAAGCTAACAGATCCTCCTTTAAATTATATAAGAAGGTATCTCCCTACTTTTGGTGGCATTGATATCTCTCCAGTTCTATTGATTTTAATTATTTATTTATTTAAAGATTTACTCATTGAGTATTGGCCAAGAGGATAAAAGGAGATTTTAATATGGCAAGTATTATTGACGGAAAAGCATTCGCAGCAACAATAAGATCACAAGTAAAAGAAGATGCAGATCGACTAATAGAACAAAGCAAGGTGGAGCCTTGTCTAGCAGTTGTTTTAGTTGGCGAAAACCCAGCTAGTAAAGTTTATGTCGGTGCTAAAACTAAAATGGCAGCGGAGTGTAATATCAAAACTAAAGATTACAAATTAGACGATACCACGGATCAAGATACTCTTTTAAAACTAATAAAAATGCTCAATGAAGATCCTGACACTCATGGAATTTTAGTCCAATTGCCATTACCTAAGCAAATTGATGAAAGAAGTGTGATTGATGCAATCGCTGTTGAAAAAGATGTCGATGGCTTTCATGCTATAAATGCTGGAAGATTGTCTATAGGTGGAGACATGCTGAATAAAGCTTTTATTCCGTGTACACCATTAGGTTCTTTATTGCTTTTAAAAGATAATGTTGACGATTTGACAGGAAAAAATGCTGTCGTTGTTGGGCGTTCCAATATTGTTGGCAAACCGATGTCTCAACTTTTAATAGAAGAGTCATGCACGGTAACCATTGTTCACTCAAAAACGAAAAATGTTGAAGCAATTTGTTCTCAAGCAGATGTCGTAGTTGTTGCTGCAGGAAGACCCGAAATGGTTAATGGTGATTGGTTAAAAGAAGGTGCTGTAGTTATTGATGTAGGTATCAACAGAATACCTGTTACTAAAGAAGATGGCAGTGAGGGAAGTAAGATTGTCGGCGACGTCGATTTTGATAGTGCCTCAAAAAAAGCTTCTAAAATTACACCTGTACCTGGTGGAGTAGGACCAATGACTATTGCTTGTCTTTTGAGAAATACGGTGACCTCTGCATACAGACATGCAGGTCTTGGAGACCCAAGAGGAACTGTAGACTCAGAGTCGCAAGATCAATACAAAGACAAATACATTAACCACTAAGGTTAAGTTTTAATTTTACCAGAGATTGTGCCGCCAGGTTCAACAACAAGGCCTTGTTCATCAAGAATAATTGGCCCTGAGACAGGATCAGTTACTCCCAATTCAGGACTAATTTCTTCTAGCATATCTCTGATAGTATCAAGATAAGCAATCATTTGTTGTCTTGCATTTGAAAGACTTTGTTCATTAACCCACTCCACTATACTACAATAGGATCTATCACCAGTTTTTAGAATTTTTCTAAAAATAACACCCTCTGGATTGGAAAATTTCTTCATCGAATCGAGAAAGTCAGGCTCTTTACCCTCTTTTACATTAAATTTAACAACGCTTATAAATTTTGACATATCAACAATTTAAACAATTATTTTATTAAAACATCATGTTTCTAAGGATAATGGAAATATTATAACCCATTTTGGGTTTAAAATAACCCATTTTAGGTTTTTTTTGTATACCTTATATATGTATGTCTCAAGAATCTAAATCATTACAAGAATCTGAAATTTATTCAAAAGCTGGGTATGCTTTTCTGTTATTTATTACTGACTATTATAAACGTGCAAACGAATTTGGTCTGAATATTGATGAAATAATGATCGTACATGTTGTCGCCGCACAATATCTCTATAAATTTAATAAAAAAAAATCAAGAACATTTGAAGAATTAAAAAAAATATCACCCGAAGATATTAAAAAATCCTTTCAAGGGTCTAAACTTTCTATACTAAGTGTTGCAAATATATTAGGACAACCTAAAGAGTCAGTTCGTAGAAGAATCCAAAAACTAATTGATTTTCAGCTACTTTCAAAAGACACTAATGGAGGGGTAATTTTAAATGAAAATTATCAAAAAATCCTTGAACAACTTTCATCCGGAACAAATATAACTTTTTCTAAGCTTGTTAATGATTTAAATGATATGGGAGCTCTTAATATGCTTTTGAATGGAAGAAAAAGTTGAAAAAAATTTTAAAATTTTCCTTATATGACATTGGTAATTCAGTTTTCCCAATGTTTGTTCTTTCCATTCTTACGTCAAATTATTTTATCAAACATATTGCCGTCGATGCTCAAATTGGTTCTGCCTTATGGCAAATGACAATAGGCTTGGCTGGACTGTCACTGTCTTTTGTAATTCCAGTAATAGGAAATTTTTCTGATCAACGCCTAAATTGTCATAAAAGATGTCTAAGGGTCTTTACCTTCGCTTGTATTGCATCAATAAGTTTATTTTATTTTGTTTTACCAACACCAAATCATTTATATTTTGCTCTTGCTTTGCTATTCATAGCACTTTTTACATATGAAGCTTCGAATACATTTTACAATGCAACACTTAAAGAATTTGGTGATAGTAGCACCATTTCAAAAATTTCTCATATTGGTTGGGGTGCTGGATATTTTGGGGGTTTTATTATTATAATGATAATTCTGAAGTGTTTTGCTATGCCAGATAATTTATTAAAAATAACAACTGAAGATCAGCTAAACATCAGACTTGCCCATATCGCTTGTGCTCTCTGGTTTTTAATATTTGCTATCCCTTTGATGATGTCAAATTTTAATCAACAAATTTCAAAAAAAGTTGATTTTAGTGTTTTATCTACAATTAAAAAAACAATCTTTACTAATGGGCTTACGAATACAGGTCGGTTTTTAATTGCTCGCATTCTCTACGCAGATGGATTGGTTGTGGCGATCGCTGGTCTGGGTATATTTGCGTCCTCTGTCATAAATCTTTCTTTTAAAGAATTATTATTATTGGCATTAATCGGAAACGTTTTAGGGGGTATAGGATGCTTTAGCTCAGCTTTTTTAAAAATCCCCGACAAAAAAATTCTTATGATTTCTCTGATGGCCTTATCGATCGTGGTGTTCTTGATGGCGATGAGCACTAATAAAATATATTTTATAACTCTTGTGAGCATAGGTACCTTTTTTGCAGGCCCTCTTCAAAGTGCAAGTAGATCAATAATGTCCAATTTAATGCCTCATGAATCTCAAGGTATTGGTTTTGGATTATTTACAGCGTCAGGAAAAATTACAGCCTTTATAGGACCTTTGCTTTCTGCGATACTTACTTTTTACATATCGCAAAGAGTGGGGTATGGGTTTTCAGCAGTGTTATTACTGTTAGGACTAATTCTCTTATTGAAAGTTAAAACTGAATAATTTGATTTCTAATGTGATAGAAATCTTCTGATCGAAACACATTAGATAAACCAAAATATACTTCTTGTTTGTTTTCGACTCTTTTGAAAGCTTTAAGAAAAGAAGAATATGGTGTATTATTAATTGACGGTGTTTGGGAAATTCCCTCCCAACAAAAAGACCTTAACTCTAGATTTACATCTTTTAAATTAAAGTTTTCTAAGTCAAGACAATTGAATAAATTTTTCAATGTAATCAAAAAATAATCTAAATTTATTTCTTCAGTATCCATCTCTGGAAACAAAGATGATTGATCTGATCGTGTCACATTAAAACCTTTTAAAAAATTACATTCATTGGCAATTATTGAAAATTCTTCATATATGTTTGAAGCTGGAATATTCACTCCATCATCATTTTTTAAAATTATTTCACTCGGTGACATCTCTCCACCTTGCTTGCTTTTTTTTGGGCTCTAACTAATTCTTTTTTTATTTTTTGACAATATTTTTCAATTTGCTTTAAGCTTTGAAAAAGAGATTTTACAGTTTGATAGTTTATAATTTTTTGATTGTGTAGATGGTACAGGCAATCTAGGCATTCTAATTCATGAGCAAACTTTTGAAATTCCAATTTTTGATATGATTTGACTATATTTATTAATTTATAAAAAATTGAAACTTCATTAGCTCTTTTCATATCCTTAAGCTCATCATAACATTGATATTCAGATTTTTGAGCATCCGAAACATGCATTCTTTCTTTAACTACTTCACTTAAATTTTCTAAATTAAGGTGTTTATACCTTGATCGCATTTCACGCTCTTCAAGCCACTTAGACTTAAAATAAGAGCTAGGAGAGGAGGCCTGTTTAGACTGATCATCACTCTTTTCTTTCAATGTATTTCGCAAGATAATCATAAGTGAAATTGATAGTACTAGATTTTATTGGTATTTTTTGTTTTCTATGGCCTACAATGGGTCATAAAATTAAAATGATAGTTCTCTTAATAGAGTTGCGGAAATAAATTTTATAAATTTTTGCATAAGACTTTCAGATCTTGTTCCAATATCCACTACTCCCATTGTTTTTTGATCAGATAGGTTTGGCTGTTCTTTTAAAGAGAGAGTAACTTTGTAGTAGGCAGTTTCTGACCTAATATTGCCCGCTTGTGTTTTTCTGACCGCGATAGGACCTCCGTAAAGAGAAGTTGCCATTGGATAAAGATCAAAATTATCCATGGGTGACTCGCTGATTGAAATAATTGAGGCTTCAGTTTTGGGTTGGTCAATTAAAGACGGGATGAAGTATGGAGATTTGTTGATATCGATATTCAAAATATCTTTCTCAGAAATAAAGGCAATAAGGTAATTTTGTTTTTTATTTACTATGGATAGAACTGCTGTTTTATTATTTACCCATTGGTTTTCATCAAGCTCAGTTAAGCTAATTATCTCTCCTTCAAAAGGAGATTTCAATAAAAGTGATGACTTAACCTTTTCTAAATTATTAATTTTTATCTTTAACTTATCTCTCTCGCTTTGTAATGGCCGTAAATCAGCTCTAGTTAAGATCCCTTCTAGAGCATTTTCAATTTTTATATTTATTAGATTTAATTCTTCATGTGATTGAATTATTTCAGAATTTATTTGAGGGGATTTTAGCTTTATCAAATTTTGATTTTCATTAACAAATTGTTTTTCCTCGACATAAACATCAGATATCTGAGAGTTAATTGGAGGAAATATTGTTATAAATTTTTCTGATTGGTAAATAGCTGGTATCTTTTGAAA
>Ga0181388_1000484_pt1 | contig 13244 bp, 12 predicted proteins | sample 11SPOviralmetaG_FD_130120 | JGI IMG/M metagenome (GOLD analysis project Ga0181388, IMG submission 130120) | Marine viral communities from the oligotrophic San Pedro Time Series (SPOT) site, San Pedro Channel, CA, USA - 11 SPOT_SRF_2010-05-17 | ecosystem: Environmental > Aquatic > Marine > Strait...
AGTTTGAGCCTTTAAAAAGAATGGGCATCGTAATTAAAGCTGCTGATTTAAAACAGAAAGCCTTCAATATGGGGATAGGGGATGGAGTTAAGGAACTAAATGCTCAGGCTAAAGCTATAACAGTTCAAAACCTCATACTCGATCAAATGGGAAGTGCTTTGGGTAATGCTGCTCAAACTCAAGATTCATCAGCGAATAAAACTAAATTTTTCAAAGCTAAACTTGAAGAATTACAAACTGAAATAGGAACTAGACTTATTCCAATAACAATCAAATTTTTAGAAATTTTAGCTCCATTGGTAAAGTTTATAAGTCTAAATATAGAGGCTACTGTAAACTTCACACGTAGAATTATAGCTTTCGTATTGGGAGTAAAATTGGCTTCATCAGTCTTACCGTTTTTCACCAAATCAATAGCAGTTTATTCTGCGATGGCTAAAACTGGAGCTGTTGCTACTGGCGTTCTATCATTTTCTCTTAAAAGATTAGCTCTAGCTGTAAAAGCTCTTATAGCTTCTACTGGTATAGGAGTTGTAGTTGTAGTTTTAAGTGAAATAGCTATGATGGCTATGGAAGCTGCTACAAAAACAGGTGACTCTGCTACTGAGATGACTGATGAGATGGAGCGTCTAAATAAAGAGATAGAAGATACAATGTCTTTAGTAAATAAATCAACTCAAGCATATAAAACAGGAAATGAAGCTCAGGAAATATATGCTAAAGGGTCTGGTTCTATAGCTGATCAAAAAGAAAGAGAAAGACAGGCTCATGAAGATTTATCTAATCAAATAGGTAATTATTTCAGAAAAGTCAGACAAGCTCTGAATGCTGAACAGGATAGATTCATACTAGCTAAAGAATACGAATCTTTACAACTCAGGGCTGCTGGCAATAACGCTGCTGCCGATGCACTAGACAAACAAATCGAAAAAGCTAAAGAGGCTATCGCTATAGCTAGAAAACATAATCTTCATTTGTTCCAAGCGGTTGCTTTGCAAAAAAAGCTAGATAAAAATGAAGCTAACAAGCCTGCTACTGATGAGGAAAAACAAAAAACAAAAATTGAAGGTCTAGAGGAAAAAATTAAAGCCATAAAGCTCGAAGCTCTAAGGGCTCAAGCTCGAGGTGATAAAGAAGCTCAATCATCTCTTGAAAAAAGAGTAGAACTAGCAAATAAAATTGTTAGTATTATGAAAGAATTTAATGTCTCTCAAGAAGAAGCTACAAAACTAGCTAACGGATCAGAAGAATCTCCAGAGGCTAAAATTCAAAAAAGAAGCTCTCTAACTGGTCACGATTTAAAGAGGGCTGCTAACATCGCAGGAAAAGGTAAAGGCGAAGAAAGAGGCATCGGTGGAATGCGAAAAACAGATATTAGATTCGCGAAACTAGGAGGCGGAAAAGGGTTCCAACAATATATAGGAGGTAAAAAAGGGAAAGTTTTTTCTGAGGAACAAATGCAGGCAAGTTTACAAAAAGAGATTGATAAAGACGGCTCTGAGGGACTTCTTGAAAAAATTAACGCAACTCTGGAGGGCAAATTCGTATCACAATAAATTATGGCTAGAACAGATGACATGCCTTCTGCAACTCCCTTAACGGGTAGAGTGCAGTTAGATGCTAACGCTAGTTATTTTTTAATTAGTCCAGATATACCTGAATCTTATGCTGTAGTAGAAAAAGAGGTTCAAAATAAGAGTGCTTACGATCCTAATTCAGTTAAAATAGGGACTCCTCATCCTACTACAGGATTGTCTGCTTACTTAAAATATGAGGAAACTGTAAACGATATAGGTAATGGTCTTTTTGAAATTAGCACGAAATATGCAAAGCCTCCTTCCACATGGTATTCTTTTGAGGCTATGCAAATTCCGTTTACTAAATTTTCAGGAACTACTGTAACTGGAAGTGGCAATATCGTCATCAGGTCATCTTTCAAATTCGGTTGGCTAAATCTTCAAGGCATACAAGATGTCAGAGATTTTAATGAAAGCAATTATGTTACTAGTGAGACTAAACAGGGTTCTATAAATTGCGTAGTTAGAGTAAAGCATGAGTATAAGGCTTCTGATTTCACTTCTATTAAAAATGGGACTTTGACTCCCTTTACTATCCAAACGGCAGGCTACGAGGCTAACTTGCAAAATGGGACTTCGGGAAATATCGAAGATGAACTAAGTTTCCCTTTTACTACTGGCACGCCTAGCAAACCTATAAAATACGAATCTGGAAAATATCATGGAAGTATATATTTTCAAAAGACATTTGAAATAGTAAGCACCTTTAAGATATGATCGATGAACTTACAAAAGGTGAGGCTCCATCTCTTTTAGATACTGAAAAAGCTAATGAAATAATAAGAGCAATAAATGCGCTTATGAGTTCTAGGGGTGCTAATGGTATTCGTGTAGATGCTGACCAGAATGGAGAGTTGTTAATTTATCCATCGGACGGAAAACCCATACTAAGATCGTATCATCCATTCGAAGTTATTGAAGTCGGTGAAGATAAAGTTATAATTAATGCAGGTTTAGTAAACGGATTACTTCCCAATTCATTATCAGTAGATAAAGGTAGTGGGACTCGATATATTTGTTTGGAAATTAATGGCAATGCCGATGGAGTTTCTAGTGTTCAACTTAAAGATGAGCAAAGTCCTCCAGATGGAATTCCTTGGAAAGAAAATGGAGTAAACTCAAGTTTTAAATACCCAATAGCTATCGTTGGAGAAAAGGAACTAATCAGTCAAATTGTTACTACGAATTTATTTTTCAAAATAGGAGTAGCTGCTGAAATCCCAAAAGATTCAGTTAGCATAGGAGAATATCCTAACGATATATATTTCACATGGGTTCAGACTAATGATTAAAATTAAATGGCTATTATTTATTTTCAACCCTACGATAAGCATCATTATGCCACAGGTTATATAGCCTCAACTTTTGAAGAAAATGCAGGGACATTCAACATGTCTACAACTACTGCAACTGGTAAAACTAAGACTCAAGGTGGGGATGTAACTCTAGAATCAAACTATACGAGAAATGCCTCAACATATACTGTAGGAAATCAAAAATTAAGACGCAAATTCTCAAGCGAAAGTAAAAATCAATACAATTTTAGAAGTGCAGATGATAACAGGGCTAGAACTAATGCAAATGGAGGTAGCACTAGTTCTACAAGCGATGGAGGTTGGTCATCAGGTTCTGGCACTCAAAAAGGAACTGCCTCAAATATAGATCGTTATACTAATTCCAGAACAAATGAAGACGCATCAACTAGCTCTGGATTAACTAATGATGGTGGAGGCGGTCTTACGATTGCTAAAAGTAGTAAAGCTCTTTATGATGGAACAACTGAAGTATATGGTTATACTTCAACTCAAACATCTAGTGCTAGCGTAGGTAAAAAAATAAAAATATATGATCCTGATTCACAATTAGTTAATAGAAATCAAACTACTAAATACAAAAAAACAATAGTTACTAAAATCACTGAAGAAGCCGTAAGAGGCAATAAGTCTATAGTTGCAAATAGCACAGTTTCTAGATATACAAGGGGTGGTCGTTCTACTGGAGGATCTCCTGGATCCATATATCCACCTGACAATACTAACCTTGATTCAGACGATCCAAATAATGGTGCAGGAACTCCCACTTCAAGGGCTTATAACAAGCCTAAAATATATCATCAATCTTCTCTAGCTAATACTACTTATGAAAACTATGATGTTTATTATACTGACACAGAAACTACTTCTACTAATTTTAGATACACACTCTCAACGCTATCTGCCTCCAAAAACACTACAACATCTTCAACGTCGATAAGAACTACTAAGACTAAATCTCCAGATTGGACTCATCCCTACGAACCTTTTCGTATAACTCAAACCATAGACACTTATGTTACTGAATCAGTAGAAACTGATACATATAATGCTACTAAAAAAATTTCTATTGTAACAGGTGCTGCATACATGACTGGAGGTGATGTATTGGAAAATGGTTTAGTAGCAGGAAATATACAGACTGTAACTAGTGTTTTAATTCCAATAGAAAATGTCGATTTTGTAGAATATACAAGTGATGCACAAAGTGGTGGTGGGGTGCAAAATGCTACTCGCATGACTAAATCAACATACGTAACTGATTTTCAAATTTTAAAATTTACTAATTCTGAAATCAATGCAGAAAGTTATAAATTAGCTAATCTAGCTGGTAAAAGTTTTGCGTTCGGAAATGCGATTGATTATATAAACAAGGGAGATACTGTCACAAGACAACAAGGCTATTCAACAGAGCAAGCCAATGACGATACTCGTCGAAAAAAATATATATACGAGCAGGAAAATGTTTTGGGTGCCTTCAATGTTAGTTCAAGTGGTTCTCACACAGTTTTAACTACTTACTATAGAAGTTATTTAAATAGTGATCAAAAATTGTCTTTTTCTCAAGATACAGATGCAACTGCTAGAAGTTTCGGAGTATTTCAAAGCTATAGAATGCAAAATACTTACAGAGATTCAGATGATAATACTTTAGTTTATAGCAGAGGAACTACAGATAGTAAAACTACTAAATCTGCTATGACTATTAAGGAACCTGTAAAAAGTGATACTCCTCAATCCTATAGTGATTATGGTAGAAAAATCAGACCAACTGCTAATGCAGGTATGTCTGGAGATGTTTATACTGCAGATAAAAATTTTCTATATGGGGGATATCAATATAAATATGAAAGTATAGTTTCAAAAGCTGCTAGAAAATATAGAGATATTTCAATAGGCGATCAAGTTATTAAAACTACGCAAATCACTAATTCAAATGCTGCTTCAATCCCGCTAACTGTAAATTCTGCTGTTAGTAATACTTATATTTCCAGTTTTAATTTTCCATTATTTTCATACAGCAATCCTTTGCGCCTAAATCCATATTTCACATTTATACCTGAAGGTAGCTATGGTAACATATACACTAGTGTTACAAATGGTAGTGCATCTTTTGAATACTTAGAAAACGATCAATCGCACATAATATATCAATACAGTAAAACTTATACTACTGAAGTATCAGCAAATGATTCACGGGTCGCTGCAATATCAACAGATATGAGTGTCATGGATGGATTAGTAAAAGTAAATATTGGGGCTAATTATGGCGATGGGGCTAAAACTGCATTCTCCAAACAGGGTGGAATGGGATATTTGCAAGGTCATCAACAATGTTTCGGAGGTAAAACTTTTACTAATGAAAAAGGTTTTTCTTTTGCAAATGGAAATCCTATAAACAGCTACGTGTTCGATTCCGATGATGGATCAACCCTTATGGCTTCTAGTTCTGGATCAATTTCTACAGCAGGGAATGCTACCGTATCACTCCCTGCTGAAGATCTAATTTTTGCATTTTTGCCTGAAGGTGTAGCTACTGCTCGTAACAATACTCCATACTATAGAAAATGTGCAGATTTCCGATCTACTAGAGATTGACATTCTCTGCAAAAAATACTACTACTTGTAAAAATGAAAATAGCGACAGTCATCGTAGCGACAAAATCTTATCTCGATCCTTTAGAGGTATGCCTTCGTAGAACTAAGACTGCGATCGAGCATGAAAGCGCAGAGTTCGATCATCGACTTATCGTAGTAACTGATAAGGCTAGTAAAAAAAAGGTCGATGATTTGGCTTCAAACTTCGAAGATCGCAAGATCATAGCAATCGAAATGGAGGAAAGCGGTGAGCATTACAAAAAAGATAGACAAATACTAATAGCATCTTTACAGTCAGTAGGGTTCGATGCTGCAAGGCAATGGGGATGCGATTACCTTTGGAGCGTAGAGGCTGATGTTCTTGTTCCATATAATGCTCTTTCCACATCGCTACAAATGCTAGAATTTGACGATGGATACTATGATGTCTCTTTCGTCACATACCCATCTCAGGGTGGCGGTAGTTTTTTAGGAGGTCATGGAAGCTATACGAATCCAATCGCTGAAGATTACCTTCCATCTGAGCTAAAAATTCCTTGGTGGCTAGAACTCTTGCGAGACAAATGCGAATCTCGAATTGAAGATGAAGATTTATCTCATGAGTCAAGAGAAATCGAGTTTGCACGTATGCAAAGGGTGCGTGAACGCATTAAAAAATGTCCTCCTAAGGGGAATGTTTTTGAATTAAACGCGAAAGGCTGGAGGCGTCGAGGGTGGCTTAACAACAGCCATGTTGGCATAGGTAGGGGTGCAGTAATTGAAACTGACTGGACTGGACTAGGATGCACTCTTATGTCTAAAAAAGCTGCTAGTCTGGCTCATTTTGATGGATACGATGGCGGTGGGACTCAAGATTTATATTTAAACTGGAATCGATGGCATCCTGCTGGTCTGAAATTTTGTTGCATAACTCATACTGTATGTGATCATGTTGTTCGTGATGATAAAGAAGGTCTCGTTACTTACAAATCATATCACGAAACTGAAGGTGAAACGAAAGGACATTTAAGGTTCAGAAAAACTCCATTCCATAAATTCAAATAATGAAAACTATACTAATAACTGGAAGTGCTGGATTCGTAGGCTCTCACGCTGTCGAATACCTGTTAGAAAAAACTGACTGGAAAATTATAGGTCTAGACTCTTTTCGTCACATGGGTGATGCTGAAAGAATCTCCAAATCAATAGATTCTGATCGATATAGCATCGTTTGCCATGATCTTAACGCTCCTATATCGCATCGTACGAAAATGAGATTGGGGGATGTGCATTACATTTTAAACTGCGCTTCTATATCTCACGTAGATACATCTATAAGTGACCCTATATACGTTTGGGAGTCAAATACTAGGCTGATTGGCAATATACTTGAATACGCTAGAGGGCTGGATACGCTGGAAAAATTCATCCATTGCTCTACCGATGAGGTGTTTGGAGCTGCTCAGGATGGGTATAGCCATATAGAGTGGGACATTACCTGCCCATCTAACCCATACGCTGCTTCTAAGGCTGCTCAGGATGCTCTATGCTTCACATACTGGAGAACTTATGGAACTCCTATAGCAGTAACTCATTGCATGAATATGATTGGCACTAAACAGGATCCTGAGAAATACTTGCCTAAAATCGTAAGCAGGGTGCTTAAGGGTGAAGAACTTTTAGTTCATGGATCGCCTGATAAAATTGGTTCTAGAATGTATATTGATTGCCGTAACCTCGTAGATGCTTGGCTTTTCATGTATAACAAAATAGATTTTAACATATACAAATCATACGAATGTGAGCGTCTGACAAAGTTCAACATCGCAGGGCTAGAGGAAATAGATAATTTGCAACTCGCTAAAAGAATTGCTAGTCTAATGGGAGAAAAACTACATTATAAGTTTGAAGATTTTCATAAGACTAGACCTGGTCATGATCGTAGGTATGCACTTGACAGTTCAAAGATATATGAGGCTGGATGGACTCCACCTATCAAACTAGAACAAACTCTTGTAGAAGTTATTGAACACGTAGTCAATAACCACTCTTGGCAGGAATAATTGACATAATCGTAGTTTTTATATGGGTCAGCAAGTATTTATAAATTTCGATACAACTAACTTAAAATCTTCTAGTGTCGCAAGTGCTAGTGATTTAAGACAAAAAAAATTCACTCAGTTTGTCGCAGGTGACAGTTTAGAACTAGATTTATTCCTAGTAGGAAATGCTGGACTCTTAAACATTCAAAATTACGCTGAAGTTAGACTTGGACTTGGAGAACTAGATGCTAGACCAGATTCTGGAACATACAAAATAGGGTCGAATACTCCACTAGCCTACAATCATTCTGCTGCGGAACTAGAGGCAATAATAGATTCGGACGTCGCTGATGCAACTGTCACGCAATTAACTAATTTTGTTTTTAAAGTTCAATTCAATTCGACTGGATCGCAAACAATACCATCTATTGACTTCAGATTATTAGCTCCTGCTAGCACAGTCAGCGTAACTAAACTCGCAACTGGAGATGCTTCTACTAAAGAAACTTGGCTATGGCGTTTATATCAAAATCCAGTTGCTTTTACTAATTCATTCTCAGATATAACTGGGCAAGGCGTAAGAGGCATTCTGTCTTTAGCTACTTCAGGTGTTTACGATTTACTTGGAATCAATAAAGAGCTTACTACGAACCTAGAACTAGAACTGACTGATAGCTCAGGTAATGTTAGGACTATAATGCAGGCTGAAGTAAAACTTCGTGGAGAGGTTATTGGTCATAACTTTACTGGATCGATTCCTGTTAGCCCTTCGATTCCTCCTTCCGCGACTACTTTCTTAGAGTCTTTTCCTGATCCTGCAATCGTAGGAGATTTATCAATCGGTGGTCTCGATCTATCTACTGGAGCTGCTGACGGGTATGTTCTAACTTCAGACGCAAGTGGCAACGCATCTTGGCAGGCTAGTAGTGGCGCGAGTGTTCCATTTACTGCTCAAGGTGTTTCACCGTCTATTGCTTTTATTGGTGGCGATCAAACTGGTAACGATAGAGGCGCAAATTCATTAGATATTCAATCAAAAAGATCTGGAGATGCAAAAATTGCAAAGGGAGTAGAATCTCTTGTCGTAGGTTCAGAGTCTTTAGTTACTGGCGCAAAATCTTCTTCAATAGGCAGAGTAAATGAAGTAAAATCTGATAACTCTCATGCAATAGGAGAGCAACTCAAATTAACAGATACTGCAGATTCCTCTAGCGTAATAGGCAGGGACTGCGATGTAGATGGGGTTCAGAGCATAGTTCATGGAAGTAACATTACTGTTTCTAGTGATTCAAGTAATACCATTGCTGTAGGAAAAGACATTGCGGTAAGTTCAGATGCAGATACATCTGTTTCGCTAGGAACTGATATTGTTATGCAAGGTGGGCAATCAACTGCTATCGGATACAATGTAGAGGTATTGAAAGACAATGGTTGTGCAATAGGTAGAAACGTAAAAGTAAATGCCGTTGGAGTTTCTGAATTCGGAGGTTGGCTCGTAAATGGAAATAGAGATTCTTCTGTTCGTTGCGCTAATGGTTTCGTCGCAAATACTCTAGACAATATATCTTATTCTCCCTTAGATGGAGGAACTACTATTGGAGATGAATTAGCTACTAAGATTCCAAGAGAAATGGTTTCTATTAGACGCAATGGAGATGAAGTATTGGCAGATGTAAATATAGGTGGCATAGTCAAAACAGTTTCATTCGGAGATGCTACTAGGATTGGTTCTGGAAATATTCAAGCTAATAGAACATCTATTGGGGGTGCGATTCAAAACAATAGAAGCGATACAGTCACTCTCAATTCTATGCGCCAAATGACGCAATCCGCGTATGATCTTATTACTCCAGATGCTAACACAGTTTACATTATAGTTGGATGATTTTTAACTCCGCAGATTCTTTAAAAGTAGGGAGTAGCAATGCCGACAAAGTTTATGTCGGCAACAATCTGGTTTTTACTAAAAGTGTTTTAGGAGAGTTCCCTAATGCTGAAATTGCTTTTTCTCTAAGGCAATTAACTAATGGAGATTTAAATGTAGTTAGAGTAAAGCGGTCTAGCGATAATGCAGAAAGTGATTTTAAGGCTTCAGATTTAACTGATGGAACTTTAGAAACTTATGTTGGAAGCGGGAATGACGGATATGTGGCTAAGTGGTATGATCAAAGCGGTAATAATAATCATGCTTCTGTAGATACATCAATGTTTTCAATTGAAGCATACAAGATAGTTTCTTCAGGTGTTTATTTAGGTTATATAGAAATCGGACAAGGGACTACAGGATTAGGACAAGGGTTAATGTTAAGCACAAGTAGTATATCAAATCCAGATTCTGCTAGCACTATTGTTTCAGCTTATAGCGCAACTGGTTCAACAAATGCACATATAGTAAGTAGCAATCCGTATGGTAACAATCTAACTTATGCAGGTAAAGATAGTGGTAAATATGCAATAAGGAATCCTGTTATACTTAGAGGAACAGCATCTCACGACACTAACTCCAATTCAGTAGGCTTTTTTATGGGCGGTAGTCAAAGTTTTATTTTCAGCAGTCAAGGTGCTACTGCGCCAAATGTCACATTAATGGCAAGTGGAAATGCTGGAAATGGGTCAACAGCAGAAAATATAAACTCAATATTTGGCAACTCAATAACGAGTTATGCAGGAAAAGCATTCGAACTCATACTTTACAAATTTGAACTTTCAAATATTTCATCTCTTATTAATAATCAAAGAGAACATTTTTCAATTTAAAATAAAATGAATGATATCATATACAGATCAACAATTGGAACAGGTGGCTTTATCGCTACAATTGAATTAGCTCCCGTGAATGAAATTTTAGGTTTTGCCGTAGGTCTTGTAACCTTCATCTACATGTCCGTCTCTGCGATCAAAGTGATCAAGGAACTAAGAAAAAAATGAATGAATTTTTACAAGTCATATCATCTATTACACCTATCCTAATTGGCATAATAACATTAATCATTGTCCTTGCTAGGATGCACTACAATCTTGATGCTCTATCAGAAAAAGTAAAAGTTCTATTCGACTTCCACAATAAACGAAAGAAATAATATGACTCCAGAATTACTAGCAATGTTAGGCGGTGGCGTAAGTGGCTTCATAATGAAGATGATTGCTACTCAAGCTGAAAATCAAGCTCGACTATTTGAGCAAACTCTTTCAAAACAGAAAGCTGCGGATGAATCTGCAAATCAAGCCTCATCAAGAGGTGGCGTTCTAATGAGGCGTGTTATTACATCTGTAGTTTTGTTTGCAATCGTAGTCGTTCCTACTGTTGTAGCATTTACTGACATCGGAGTGAGCGTTAATCGAGAAACCAATGGATTCTTAGGACTATTTAAAACTGTAAAATGGGATCAGATTAGCGGATACGTTATTCTTCCAGAGGTAAGGCAAGCTGCTCTAGCTATTGTCGGCTTCTATTTTGGTTCATCGCAGGTTAAATAGGACATGTCTCTAGATTCAAATCAAAAGAAAACTGTAGAGGCTTACATCTCCGCAGGTTCTTATCGAGGTGCTGCTAGACTTCTAGGTAAAGATGAATCTACCGTCAGGAAACTAATCAAAAGATTAGAAAGAATGGGCAATGTCCCTTGGAGGTCACAAGCTCCTAACCCATCGCATCTTTCAGTAGGCAAATCTACTGTGCAATTTGACGCTGCTGGTAACGTCATACAGGAATGGCGCAGGCAATACCCTACGCTAGAACTCATGCAGGAGGTCGTTGAAGGTCTTTGCGATCAGGTAAAAGGCAAAGCTAAGGTATCTAAACTAAAGAAGTCTAAAAAGACTGGTGAAGATATTCTATTCGAAATCGACCTGTTTGATGCTCACGTAGGCATGTATGCAGATGAAAAAGAAACTCTAGATAGCGACTACAACTGCGACATCGCATCTCAACGCATGGTCGAGGCTACTCAAGCTCTAGCAGGTCGAGCAAATAACCCTAGCAAATGCGTTCTAGTGTTCGGAGGCGATATGCTTCATGTCGATGATCGCAGTAATAGGACTCCCTCAAGCGGTCATCCTCTAGACGTAGACTGTCGTTATCACAGAATAGTAAAATACATTATTGCTGCTTGCAGAGAATGCGTCGATATTGCTGCGAGAATAGCTCCAGAGGTCGAGATCGTTGTTCTAGAGGGTAACCATTCACCTCACTCCGAACTGTGGTTAGCGCAAGTCCTAGAGGCTTACTACTCGAACTGCTCAAACATCAGCATCAATGCTACTCCCAATCCTCGTAAGCATATGATTTGGGGTGACAATCTTCTTCTCTGGGCGCATGGAGATAGAATCGCTGCTCAGAAATGGGCGTTAATAATCGCTGCTGAGTTTGCTAAGGAATGGGGAGTTACCAAGTATCGACATCTCAAATGTGGTCATGTTCACCATAAAAAAACAATAGCTCCAGTAGTTATTGATGAGCAGAGTGGACTGGTAGTCGAGTATCTCGAAGCTCTTTGTGCTACGGATGCATGGCACGCTGGAGCAGGTTTCGTTGGATCGCAAAAAGGCGCAAGCGCATTTGAATACCACAAGTCTGAAGGGCTACTTACGAGACATTTCAAAACTGTATCTTAAAGCATGGATCATAACTTTGAAAGAAATCTTATTTTGGCTCAGGCTACTGAGGATGCTTTGGAACAAACTACTGGCACTCTTTCAGAGTTTTTTCAACACTATGCTCTGGTCGTTCAATATGAAGATGGTAGTGTTTTGCATGTATCCGACAATGCTCTAGTCGAAAAGGCTCTTTATTCTGAAGCTCTAGAAATCATTGAGGAGGAAAAAGAATTTGAAGATAGTGATCTTGAAGATTGCGAGATAGATTGGGATGATGATGATGAGGAGGATACATTTTCCTAAAATTAGTTAGAAAATAGTTTATAATAAGTTTGACATTAGTTTAGGACTAAGACATAATAGTATTTAAGATGACGCTCTTGTTATCTTAGTTCCTTGAAATAACCTACTAAATACTATGGAAAATACTACTGTATACACTACCGTCCTGACTTACAATTCTAATAGCGATGAGATCACTTCTCATAACTATTTCAAAAACGATGGAGGTCGCTCCAAATACTTTAAGGGCAAGACAGGTGACTGTGTTGTTCGTGCCATAGCCATCGCTCTTGAACTAGACTACAAGTTAGTCTATGATGAGATAGCTGATTTAAACAAATCCTTTGAAGGGATTAAGTCAGCTAGGAATGGCACTCATAAAAAAGTATATGATGCTTACCTTAAAAAGTATGGATGGAAGTGGCACTCAGCTCCAAAGTTTGATGGGCGTAAAGCTAGACACTATGACATGCCAAGTGGCAGGTGCATAGGTAGGATGGCAAAGCATCTCGTAGCCATAATAGATAAACAAGTATATGATACTTGGGACTCTACTCACAAAATGGTTTACGGCTACTACGCCAAATCATAAATCAAAAGCCTCACCTTAACAAGTGGGGCTTTTTTATTTAATAAAAAGTTTATAAAAAGTTTATAAAAGAGTTGCTATTAGTAATTCAGGCAGGCAAACTATTATTACACTCAACTACTAACCTACTAAAAACTACTACTACTATCATGACTACTATCCTCGAAAAACTAACACGTAGCTACGCACTACTATTCGCAATCGTTATCTCAATTCCTTCTATCCTTCGTATCATCGAAGCAATCTAACCTACTAAAAACTACTACTA
>Ga0181388_1000488_pt1 | contig 13208 bp, 8 predicted proteins | sample 11SPOviralmetaG_FD_130120 | JGI IMG/M metagenome (GOLD analysis project Ga0181388, IMG submission 130120) | Marine viral communities from the oligotrophic San Pedro Time Series (SPOT) site, San Pedro Channel, CA, USA - 11 SPOT_SRF_2010-05-17 | ecosystem: Environmental > Aquatic > Marine > Strait...
CAAGATTGCACAGCGCACACGTCGTGGTGCAGGTAACTTTGCAGTTGTTTCACCTGAGTCACTGACAGTGCTTCAGTCAGCATCAACTTCAGCGTTTGCTCGCACAACAGAAGGCACATTTGAGGCACCAACAAACACTAAGTTTGTAGGTACACTTAACGGTGCAATGCGTGTATATGTTGATTCATATGCAAGTGACGCAACAGCAGTACTTGTTGGCTACAAAGGCTCAAGTGAAACAGATGCGGCAGCATTCTATTGCCCATACGTTCCGCTAATGTCAAGTGGCACAGTGCTTGATCCAGACACATTTGAGCCAGTCGTATCATTCATGACACGTTATGGTTATGTCGAGCTATCAAACACAGCAAGTTCACTAGGCAACGCAGGCGATTATGTCGGCGAAGTTGCAATGTCAAACATCTCATTCTCATAAGTCTAACTTATAGAATAGGAACACAGAAACAGCACCTTCGGGTGCTGTTTTTTGTTAAATACAGTATCAGCAAAGACTGGTTTATGCGGTATACCAACCGCGTAGTGGGCTAGAACCCTCATAAGGAGAAACAAAATGGGAAGACCAATTAAAAGCGCCGAAACAGTAGGCGGAACATCAAAACTTGCTAGTGTAAACACAGTATTGCCAATTGGTGCAAGTGGACTAGGCGGCAATCAGATGATTATGAAAGGCTTTGTGGACGGAGCAAGTGCTCAAGACACAACAGTTATCATTCAAAAGGGTACAAAACGTTTTCGTTGCACAACTGCAGGTGGAACAGAAACATTGACACTTGTGCCAGTAGTACACGGTTCAATTGCTTCAGGGCAGTGCCAGATAACTGGCACAGACAGTGCTGGTGGAACGTATTTTGCTAGTAAACTCACAGGACGTCACTTTGTAGTGGGTGCTTTAGGCACAGGCTCACAGTTTGCAGTAGGCGATAAAGCACTTATCGTAGCATCGGGCCCAGCTGATGGCGTAAGTTTAAGTATTCCTAACGGCTAATAGTTACTTGACTAAAATAAAGGGTTACAGTATAATACACTGTAACCTTTTTTATTGACATGATTGAATTTGCATTTATATTGGGTAATGGCGTAACACGTTTAGAAGTAGTTCCAGAAGAATTACTCCTGCGAGGCAAAGTCTATGGCTGTAATAGAATATATGAGGAGTTTGAACCCACTATACTAGTAAGCACAGATCGTGGTATGGCAGAAGAAATACAACTGAGTGGTTATAGTAAACGGCGCCAGCACTATACACGCAAACAACATGTAATAGAACATAGCGGTGCTAGAATATTGCCACAGCAAATACATAATTTTAGCAGTGGGCCTGCTGCATGCGGACTTGCTTGTTTAACTGATGCAGAGTATATATTTTTAATAGGATTCGATCTCAAAGGACAGCATAACTTTATAAACAATATATACGCTGGTACTAAAAATTATAAGAGTAAAGACAGCGCACCAACACCTTGGAGTCTTTGGGAAACACAGATTAGCACATTGCTTACAAAATTTCCTAGTAAAAACATAGTGCATGTTAATCCATTGCATGGATTTACTAGTGTTTCTTGGTTGAAACACACAAACTTTAAAACAATGTATTTGACTGAGTTCCAACAAGTGATAAATAATCTATAAGCAGGAATTTAAACAATGAGTCAAACAAAAAGAATCGGCGGAGCATATACAATCACTGCCAGCGGTGGTACTACCATCGACAGTGCATTAGTTGTTACTGGTAACTTAACAGTAAGCGGCACAACCACAACTGTATCAACAACCAATGCGGCTATTAAAGATAACATTGTTGTTTACAACGATGGTGAGTCAGGTGCAGGTGTTAGTGGCGGTGCAGGCAAATCTGGTATTGAAATTGATCGTGGTAGCGTTGCAAATGCACAGTTTGTTTTTGATGAAGCAGATGATAAATTTAAAATAAGTTTAGATGCAGGCTCTTCATTCTCAAACATAATGGTTACTAGTAGTTCAGGATCAACAGTAGTTGTAGATGATACATCACCTCAACTAGGTGGCGATTTAGAAACTAACGGATTTAATATTGTAAGTGCAATAAGCAATGAAGATATTCAGTTGGTACCAAGTGGAACTGGCAAAGTAACAGTTGCAAGTGCGCTTAAATTAAATGATCAGTCAGTTGTTCCTAGCAGTGTAACAGGTGCAACATTGCTGTATGCAGACACAGCGGCAGGTGGTGGCACAGGCGTGTACTTTGTAGATGGCAGTACTAGTGACGAACTTGTAAGTAAATCTAAAGCCATCGTATACGGATTAATTTTTTAAAGGAACTAACAAATGGCGATTACACAAGCAGGTGCAGTAGGCACAAGTGCAACAACAGTATACACAAGCAGTGGTACAACCGCTATTACTTGTATGTTTTTTATGAATGACAACGCTAGTGCAAGAACAATGGATGTTCATGTTGTACAAAGCGGTGCTAGTTTAGCAACAACAAATAAGATTGTTAAAACAATTACCATTGATCCAGCAGATACTTATGTCGTTAACCTAGAAAAATTAGTACTATCCAACGGCGATATGATTCAATGTGTTGCTAGTGCAGCATCTAGTATTATGCCAACAGTTAGTTCGGTAACAATCTAATGGCTGGCTTTGTAAAAACAAAAGGCAGAGCTGATGGTGGTGATACTATTAAAGCAACAGATGAAGGCGGTTTAGAGATTCCAGCAGGAACAACTGCACTTAGGCCCTCAGCCGCAAAAAAAGGCGACTTAAGATTTAACACTAGTATTGATAAAATGGAATACTTTGACGGCAGTGCTTTTGTTCAGTTTAGTAAAGAAGGCAATGTTGCTGTTACACAAGATAGTTTTACTGGTAATGGATCAACAACTGCATTTACAATGAGTCAAGCAGTCACAAGCAATCAGCCCCAACGTGTTATTGTTGCTGTAGGTAACGTTTTCCAAAATCCAGCCACTGCTTATACACTAAATGGTACAACTATTACATTCACAAGTGCTCCTGGTGGCAGTGAGAGTGTAGTTGTTATTCATGGAATCGACAGTACAACTCACTAAGTATAAATACACTTAATAAACCCTGTCACCTCGGACGTTAGTAGGTGATCGCAGGATAGCGGAGTGTAGGTATGGCTATAAGTCGTATTGGGGGCAGAGCTCTCAAAGCAAATTTAGAACGTGATAGCAATTTAGCGTTTAATACTACAACTCTCGTAGTAGACTACTCCAATGGTCGCATTGGTATAGGAACAGCAAGTCCTTCAAGCACATTAAATGTCGTAGGCAATACTGCTATTAGTAGCGGTACGCTTGCTCTCGATCAAATTACTATTGCAGGTAATAAGATTGAAAGCACAGCAAGTAATGCTAACCTTACACTGGATGCAAACGGCACTGGTACTGTTGATATTAGAGCAAACACTACTATTGATGGCAGTATTACACTACAAAGTGGCGTGGCAACAAGCAGTATACTTGATGAAGATAACATGGGCAGCGATAGTGCAACTGCACTTGCTACACAACAGAGTATTAAGGCATATGTGGATGCACAAGCAGCCGCAAGCACTGGTATGCAACTTACACTAGGAACTCCTGCAGATAGCAGTCTCACAACAGACGCAATGTTTAAAGGACTAACTGGTAGTTCAAAGATAACAGATGCTATCGACAGTATTAATGAAAGTTTACAAAATGTTCTTAATAGTACCGCAGTAAGTAACGTTGCATTTACTAGTGATGTCACAGCAGGTGGCGCAGGTTCAGCAGCAACCCTTACAATTACTGCAGACGGTAATCCAAACAGGTACACAGTCAACTGGGGTGATGGTACAACAGATAGCAGTCTAACAGATAGCACACCTACACATACATATAGCAGCAACACCGGTAGTCCATTTGATGTTAGTGTTACAGCATTTAATGCAAGTGGTAGTGGCGATGGTAGCACTGAAACACTTGTTAAAACAGATTTCATAACAATCTTCACAGCAAATCCTGTTGCACAGTTTGACTTGTTTAGAGCAAGTTCGGGCGGTAGTGCATTGACTGGTAATGACTTATACGTCATTGAAGGTCAGAGTTTGTATATGGCAAACACAACTACTAACATGGGCAGTGCTACAGCAAACTGGACTATGAACTGGGGTGACGGAACCAGTGCAGATACTATAGCAAACATTAGTGCAGCAGGCGGTACAGGCGGCGCAAGATTGCAGCATACTTGGGGAAGCAGTACAGATAGTGGCACAGGCAGAGATACATTTACACTTACACTTGCAGGACATCAAACAGCAAATCCTGCGATACTTCCTGTAACAGGTACACAACTTGTAAAAGTATACGATAGTGCAATTGGTGCACCGGATGCACTAAGCACTAAAACATTGCCTAACGTAACAAGCACAGGCACAAGTCCTAAACTTGCACACGGATTTACTGATCGCACTGGCGGTGCAGTACTAGCAGCAGGCGCGGATGTAAATCGTGTAACAAGTGGAACTGCAGTAGCAGGACCTATAACAACGTTTGCTTATAGAGCAGACAGTGGTACACTCACTGCAAATATTAACGGCAGTGCAGATGGAGCAAAAGCATTTTCAGCAAGTGACGATAGTGGTACTTACACAAGCCTAATTATTGATAGCGAAAGTGATTATAATTTACTTAACGCAGGCGGTAGTACTGTTAGTTTCGCAAGCAGTATATATCATCCTGCACTGTACACAGGATTCAAAGCAAGAATTAGTAAAGCAGTAAGCGGACTTAGTGTAGGCTTAAACAGCATGCAACTTATTCATAGCACCACAGGCAATAGCAGTAAAGTAGAATTTGTAAAAGATGATCTTACTGCAGTCCCGGCTGTTAGTGCAGCAGGCACACTAAGTGAAAGCACTGCTGGATCAAAGCGTTTTGTATCAGGTATACCTTATTACAATACTGGTAGTCCGGCACTTACACTGACTGGTGCTCAGTTTACAAATCTTGTAGGACAAGCATATACAAACCAAAGTAATATTGTTGAAATTGACAGCGACAGTAATCAAGAAGGCACAAGCAGTGCAGCGTTTACCGGGCAAAATTATACCTATGCTAATATTGATGGAAGCACTACTATGTTATCAAGTGGAGTACCAAAAGCAAGTACTGGCACAAGCAGTGCATATGCAATTGGTAACTTGGTTATACCTATTACTAGTAGCAGTGTGCGCACAGTTGATACAGCACATATCCGTGCAAGAAACGTTAACGGTGCAAGCGGGTATACTGATATTACAGGCAAAATACAAGTGCATACAGCGGCACAGAGTGGCATAAGTGAAATTGCAATTGCAGTAGCAGATGCACTTGGTGCAACATACGATGATGATGGCAAACGTATTTTTGATCTTAGTGCAGCGACTACAAATACACCTGCGTACTCAGACAGTGCAAACTTTTATACAAACAGTTTATATACAGAAGCAAGTGATCCTGGCGTAGCAGGCACAAAAGAAGCAACTGTGAGACTTGGTGTAATCAAGCATGATGTTACAAACTACTCAAGTGGTTACTTCCCTGCAGGCCCAAACAGAAGTGGTGACACAGGCACACAGTACTTTACTTTTGCATTCCGTAGAACAGGTGTTGCTAACTTTGATATTAATATAACAAGTGCAGGAGTCACAGGTGTGTTTATTGCAGCACCGGGCACAGGCATAGATGACAGTAGTGGACTGAACGGCTGGTTAGATTGCAGTACAACTTACGGCGGTAGTGGACAGCCAGGCAGTGATACAGGCAATGGTGGTAACGGCAGTAATGGTTGCGCATTTACATCAGGAGATAGAATAGCAGCAAGCACTGCACTAAGCGGTGGCTATACAATGACACTGGGATCAGAAAACATGAGTAATGCTAGAAATAATGTTGTACTGGTCCGTATTGCACTAGCAAGTGGTCAAAGTGTTAGTGCATTGAGTATAGGAGAGGCTGCGTAATGGCTATTTCAGATACCCAAAAAGTTGACTACCTTTGGAAAAAACTAGGTTATGCTGCAACTAAAACTGACACCAACTCTGCAAAGAAAGCACCTAACGAAGCAATTGCATCACCCCTTGTTCTTCGTGGCGATAAAGTTTTAAAACAAGCAAGTAGTATACCTGCTACATTGCCAGCGAGCAGTACAGGTGTACTGACAGTTTATCCAACTTCTGCACCAATAGAAACCACTAACGATGCAACTGCCGCTGCAAATAGAACTTGGAAAACAGGACAAACAGATTGGGTTAGTCCAGAGTTTGGCAGTACATATCAAGTTAAAGTTTATATCCACACTAGCAGTAACGCAGGATCTGCAGCCAGTGGCGGAAGTCAAGTGTTTGCTACAGGCAGTGGTAATGATGATGAATGGTTCTTTGACTATCAGAGTGGTGTGCTACACTTTATTGGTACTAACCTGCCCAATGGTATTAGTTTTAGTGGCAAAAGTGTTTACATTGCTGGTGCAAAGTACAGCGGCACATTTGGTGTTGGTGGAGACACAGGCGCATTTACGTTTACAGACAATAGATTACAAACTACAACTACAAATGAAGAAATAATTATTGAACCTGCAGGCACAGGTTATGTTGCTATTGATGCTAACAGTGGACTTATTATTCCTGTAGGCACAACAAGTGAACGCCCAACAGGGCAAACTGGTATGTTACGTTTTAATAGCAGTACTAGCCAAACAGAAGTCTATAACGGAAGTGCATGGGCATCAGTTTCCGCTACTAATACTATTACTAAAAATGATTTTAGTGGAAACGATAGCACAACAGCATTTACACTTGGTGCAAGTACAACTACAAACGCAGTGCTAGTAACACTAAACGGTACAGTACAAGAAGCATCTAATGCATACAGTGTAAGTGGCACTACATTGACTTTTACTAATGCTCCTGCTACTGGTGATGTGATACAAGTTAGAAGTTTTCACAGTGGAACCGCACAACCAGCGCAGAAGTTTCAGAGTTTTACTACTACACAAAGAAATGCACTAACAAGTGCAAATGGTGATGTTATATATAACACAACCACTCATAAATTCCAAGGCTATGCTAACGGCAGTTGGGTAGACTTCCACTAATATATTGTTGAGAATTATAAATTTTTAGCATTGTACCTCTACGACTAGATTATAATTCCCCATACCAACTAAATACAGTTATAATTTACGCGATTGGATGGAGAAACCAAAATGGCATTGACCAGAATTAAAACTAACCAGATTACTGATGCCGCAGTAACCACAGCAAAAATTGCTGATGCAAATGTTACTGCAGGCAAACTGGCAAACAATCTGACTTACGGTAGTAACCTTACAGTCAGTGGAAACCTTACAGTCAGTGGTACAACAACAAGTGTTAGTACAACAAACACTCGTGTTGAAGATGCAATCATTGCACTTAGCGCAGAAGCAACTGGCTCAGCCAGTGTAGACAGTGGTCTACTTATTAACCGTGGTTCGGATGACAACCAAGCATTCCTTTGGGATGAAAGTGCAGATCAATTTATTGTTGCTAACGTAGGCGCAGAAGATGGTGATACAGCAGGCAACGTTACTGTTAGCAGTTACGCTGGATTACAAGCAGGTGCTGTAATATATGGATCATTGAATGATGGTACAACCACACTAACGACAACTGTAGCAGAACTTAACTTAATTGCCGGTGGTACTGCAAGAGGTACTACTGCTGTTGCAACTGGCGATGGTATTCTAATCAATGATGGCGGTACTATGAGAATGACTAACGTTGATACAGTTGATACATATCTATCTGCGACAACAAAAACATTGTCAAACAAAACACTCACTGCACCAAAAATTGCAAATAGTGGCTTTATTGCTGATGCAAACGGTAACGAACTTGTTATCTTTACAACAACAGGAAGTGCAGTAAATGAAATAACTTTTGCAAATGCAGCCACAGGTGGACATCCAACTCTTACTACAACGGGTGGTGACACAAACATTAACCTAGTACTAAGTCCAAAAGGTTCTGGTACAATTAATGTTTCATCAAGTCAGATTATAAATGTTACAGATCCAACTGCTAACCAACATGCCGCTACCAAAGCATATGTTGATACACAAGTTAGTTCAGGTAGTTCATTAACTGTTGCTGCTGACAGTGGATCAAATGACGTAGTTACAATTGGTACAAACACACTTACATTTGCAGGTACAGCAAACGAAGTTAACACAACAGTTAGTGATAACCAAATACAAATTGGTCTTCCGGATAACGTAACAGTTGGTGGTGCATTAACAGTTACTGGTAACTTAACAGTAAACGGTACAACTACAACACTTTCAACAACTAACAGTTTAGTAGAAGATTCATTAATTGAATTAAACAGTGGTGCAAGTTCAAACGCTAATGACTTAGGATTTATTTTTGAACGTGGATCAACAGGAAACAATGCGGCTTTTATCTGGGATGAAAGTGCAGACACATTCCAAGTTGGTACAACTACTGCTACAGGAAGTGCAACTGGTAACTTGACTGTAGCAGATGCAGCACTTAAAACAGCGGCAATTACTGCAAGTGGTGACGTTACAACAACAGGTTCATTTGTAATTGGTTCAGCAAGTATGAACGAAACAGACTTAGAAAAGTTAGATGGTATTACAAATGGTACTGTAGCCGCTAATAAAGCATTAGTAGCAGATGCTAACTTAGACATCGGAACACTAAGAAATATTACTGGTAATGGTAACATTGATATTAGTTCAGGGTCGGGTACAATTACAACAAACGTAGGCAACACACAAATACTTTTCAGTAGTAGTGGTGTAATTGCTGGTAATGCTGCAATGGTATTTGATGGCACTGATGTAACATTTACAGGCGCTGGAAATGTAAACAGTCTTACAGTAGCAACAAACAAAGCAACAATTACTGCCGCAGGTATTATTACAACTGTAGAAGATATAAGACTAGCCGCAGATAATAAGCAACTAGAAATTGGTGCTGGTACAGACTTTACAATAGGACACGATGGTACAGATACTACTATAACTAACGCGACTGGTATACTTAAAGTTGATGGTGTAGCAGGTAGTTCAATTAGAATTAACGAAGCAGGTGCTAACGTTGACACAATTATCGAAGGTGATAGTAATGCTTCACTAGTTGTTGTTGATGCAAGTGGCGATAATGTTGGTATTGGTGGAGCACCAAATGCAAACGCTATTTTAGATATTAACGACACAGGCGCAATCCTACTTGCTCGTGGTACAACAGGACAGCGTCCAAGTACTGCCGTAACTGGTATGTTCCGTTATAACACAACCACTAATAGTATCGAATACTATGACAACGACAGTTGGGAAGGTGTTAGTTCATCATTTACTGTTGCTAGTTCACAGACATTTAACGGTGATGGATCTACAACTGCATTTACATTAGCAACACTAACTGGTGCAGATAGTTATGTCGTTGCTGGCGTGCTTGTTATGCTAAACGGTGTGGTACAAGAGCCAACAACTGTTTATGGTATAAGTGGAGTAACAATGACATTTACTTCAGCTCCTGCATCAGGTGACTTGATTGAGGTTCGTAAGTTTACAACAACCACAACTGTTAACGGATTGACAGATTTGGATGGTGATACACAGATTCAACTAGAAGAGTCAAGTAATGAAAATATCATAAGATTTGATATTGCCGGCAACGAAGTTATCACTATGGCAGCCGCTGGTCAAACTATCAACAACGAACTAGCACTACGTTTTGCAGAAGCAAGTGGAAACGGTAGTAACTATATTGGACTAAAAGCACCAGCCGCTGTTTCTTCAAATGTAACATTTACACTACCGGCTGCAGATGGTTCTGCAGGACAAGCAATGGTTACAAACGCAAGTGGTGTCTTATCATTTGCGGCAGCAGGCGCAACAATTAGTGCTGATACTAGTACAGACACTGACTTCTTACTTTACTTTGCAGCCACAACTAGTGGCGCTTTGACTGCAGTAAAACAAGACAGTGGATTGTTATATAATCCAAGTAGTGGCACATTAACAAGTGCAGCTTTTGCTGGTGTCGCTTCCAGCGCAAAATATGCTGACTTGGCTGAGATGTATGCAGCAGACGAGGCGATTGAGCCAGGTACTGTTGTTATGTTTGGCGGAGAAGGTAAAGTTGCAGTATGTGATACAGTAAACTGTCGTGCAGTTGCAGGTATCGTATCAACTGATCCAGCATACTTGATGAACAGTGACCAGGAAGGTGCAGCACTAGCACTGGCTGGTCGTGTTCCATGTAAAGTAACTGGCCCTGTAGCACCAGGCGACATGATGGTATCAGCAGGCAACGGTATGGCAATGGCTAACAACGAAGCAGCAATGGGTACAGTAATTGGTAAAGCAATCGAAGCAAATGAAGGCGGCGAAGGCGTTATTGAAGTACTAGCACTTATGATGTAATCATAAAATTAAATAAAAGAATAGCACCTTTGGGTGCTATTTTTTTGACTATAGCCAACGGATAAATACAAGCAGTTAATAAAGGAATGTATATATGGCGTTTACAAGACCTAAAGCCAGTCAAATTGATTTTGACATTACAAATATTACAGATCCACTTATTCGTTTGAACAGTGGTGAAAGTGGTAGTGCTGACAAAGACGTAGGTATTGTAATCGAAAGAGGCAGTGATACAAATGCGGCTATTATATATGATGAAAGTGCAAACCAATTTGCAGTAATCAATACAGATGAAACTGGTACTACTGCAGGTAATGTTACTATTTCTAGTTACGCTGATGTTAAAGCAAATGCATTTATTGGTGCATTAACAGGTAATGCGTCCACTGCTACTGCTCTTGCTACAGCAAGAAACATTGGCGGTGTAAGTTTTGATGGTAGTGCAGCAATTAATCTTCCTGGTGTCAATACTGCTGGTAACCAGAACACTTCAGGTACTGCGGCAATTGCAACGGCTGTTACAGTTACAGACAATGAGGCTACAAATGAGAATAATGTAATTCTCTTTGGTGCTGGTGCAGCAGGATCTGGTAATATTGGGGTTGAAGCCGACGGTAATATGACTTACAATCCAAGTACTGGTAAGATTACTGCTACTGGATTTGTGGGTGCATTAACAGGTGATGCGTCTGGTAATGCAGGATCCGCAACTATATTAGCAACTGCAAGAAACATTGCTGGACAATCATTTGATGGTAGTGCTGCGATTACTATTGCTAGTACTGATCTAAGTAACACTAGCGCAATAACCTTACTTACATCAACACAAACTCTAACAAATAAAAGTTTAACAGCGCCTATACTAACAGGCAGTAGCAGTGCAGCAGGTAGTATTTTATTCAAAGAGGATACTGATAACGGAACTAATTCAGTAACACTAATTGGTCCAGCAGCAACCGCTGATGTAACCATTACGCTTCCGGCAAGTGCTGGCACTGTTGCACTAACTAGTGACATTGCAAGTGCAGGTATTAGCAGTGGTAACGTTGCTACATTTGGCTCAGGTGCAGCAGATGATGACTTCTTACGCATCAATGGAACTGCCATTGAAGGTCGCAGTGCAAGTGAAGTACTAAGTGATATAGGTGGGCAAGCAAGTTTAACATTTGGTATTAGTAATACAAATGCAGTAAAAGTTGATAGTACAAGCGTGGCAGATGACGAATACGCTCGCTTTACAGCAAGTGGACTAGAAAGTAGAAGCGTTTCAGAGGTTGCTAGTGATATAGGTGCAGTTACACTAACAGGGACAGCAACACTAACTAACAAAAGTTTAACAGACGCAGTTTTAATACCAACTGCTACTACTGCTGGAAAGTTGTTGTTCAAAGAAGGAACAAACAACGGTACTAATGCAGTAACACTTATTGGACCGGCAAGTACAGCAGACGTTACTGTAACACTTCCAGCAGCCGCAGATACATTGGTAGGTAAAGCAACTACAGATACATTGACTAATAAAAGTATTGACCTAGCAAATAATACGCTAACTGGTAGTGTAGCAGAATTTAACAGTGCGCTTCAAAGTGACAGTTTTGCTACACTTGCAAACAGTGTAACACTTACAAACAAGACACTGACAAATCCAACTATCAATGCATTTAGTGGAACTGGCAATGGTAGTATTACTGGCACACTAAGCATTGCTACCACAACAACAGATGATAGTTTGTTAATAACCACCACTGAAGATTCAAGCAGTGCAGCACCTGTGTTTACACTAAAAAGAAACAGTAGCAGTGTTGCAGACGGAGATTACCTAGGACAAATAAAGTTTAAAGGTGAAAATGACGCTGACCAAGAAGTTATATATGCTAAAATTACTGGTAAAATTTTAGATGCCAGTGATGGTACTGAAGATGGTATTATTGAAATTGCACATAAGAAAGCAGGCAGTAATAACATCAGTGCAAGATTTAGAAGTGATAGTTTACAACTTATTAACGGAACTCAACTTACTGTCGATGGAACATCAACATTTAACGGAGTTACAGTTAATAGTTCACAAACTATCAATATGGGATCTAATCGTATTACAACTGTGGCAGATCCAACCTCTGCACAAGACGCTGCTACAAAAGCATATGTCGATGCAGAAGTTGCTGGCGCCGGTGGCGATAGTGTGTTTTCTTCAGCTGCTGACTTTGCCGCTATAACAACCACTGCCACTGTTACTGAAGATCTCTCTGTAGTTACATCTTCAGCAACTAGTTCTTTGGATTTAGGTACAATTAGTGTTCAAGGTATTGTTACTTCAACGGCTATTGTTGATGCTAATGTAACTTCAGCAAAAATAGCAAGTAGTGCAGTTACAACTGCTAAGATTGCAGATGATGCAGTTACAACTGCTAAGATTCCAGATGATGCAATCACAAGTGTTAAACTAAGTGGCCTTACAAATTCAAGCAGTGGAGTAGTTTCAGCAGATGGTGATGGAACATTCAGTGTCAGTGCCGGTGGCGGTCTAAGCAATGTTGTTGAGGATACAACTCCACAACTTGGTGGAGACTTGGCATCAAACGGAAATGATATTGTATTAGCAGATAGCGATAAAGTTACTTTTGGTGGTGGTACTGATATATCTTTACTGTGGGATGGAACAGATGGTCATCTTAATGTTAAAGGTACTTTAAATGTTGATGGTGCAGATAATCACGTTATAGCAAAACTTATTGATG
>Ga0181388_1000490_pt1 | contig 13186 bp, 21 predicted proteins | sample 11SPOviralmetaG_FD_130120 | JGI IMG/M metagenome (GOLD analysis project Ga0181388, IMG submission 130120) | Marine viral communities from the oligotrophic San Pedro Time Series (SPOT) site, San Pedro Channel, CA, USA - 11 SPOT_SRF_2010-05-17 | ecosystem: Environmental > Aquatic > Marine > Strait...
TACGGGCGATTGGATATTCCAAATTGATGCAGACGAATTACCACACGAATCTTTAATTGTAAATTTAAAGTCACTTTTAGAACTTAATCTAACAACAGAAATGTTTTTAGTTCCTAGAGTTAACACTGTAGAAGGTTTAACTCAAGAACACGTTAATAAATGGCGTTGGAATGTAAATGAAAAAGGTTGGGTTAATTGGCCTGATTACCAAACTAGAATCATACAAAATAGTCCTAAAATTAAATGGCAAAATAAAGTTCATGAGCAAATAGTTGGGATATCTACAAAAGGGGTATTACCAATGGAAGAAGAATGGTGTTTATATCACCCAAAAGATATTAAACGCCAAGAAACACAAAATAATTTTTATGACACCCTTGAAAATATACGTTGATATAGACGAAACAATTTGTTTTTATAAAGGAAAAAGAAACTATCCTGATGCTAAACCTAATTTGGCTAACATAAAAAAAATTAATACATTATATAATAAAGGGCACCACATAAAATATTGGACAGCTCGTGGGACAGTAACAGGTATTGATTGGTTAGAAGTAACATCTAATCAATTAGATGAATGGGGTTGTAAATACCATGAATTAAGTGTGGGTAAAAAGCCGGCTTATGATTTATTAATTTGCGATAAAACAAAAAGAATAGAAGAAATATGAAAGTTAAAATCATAGGAGAAATAGGAATCAACCACAACGGTGATTTAGATATTTGTAAAAAAATAATAGATTCAGCAGTATTAGCAGGATGTGATTATGTAAAATTTCAAAAACGTAACCCTGATGTGTGTGTTCCTGAACACCAAAAGAATATTATGAAAGATACCCCATGGGGTAAAATGACATATTTAGAATACAAATATAAGGTTGAATTTGGTAAAAAAGAATATGATGAAATAGATCGTTACTGTAAAGAAAAAGGAATAGGGTGGTTTGCATCAGTATGGGATAATGATTCTGTAAATTTTATGACCCAATATACAGATATTACAAAAATCCCCTCCGCACTTATTACAGATAAGGAACTCCCACAATACGCTAGAGAAAACTTTAGTAAATTGATAATATCAACAGGGATGTCAACTGAAGAAGAAATCGAACAATGTATTAAACAATGTAACCCAGATGTAATAATGCATACTAATTCTACTTACCCTTCCCCCATAAATGAACTTAATTTAGAATATATTACTTGGTTAAAAAATAAATATAACAAAGAAGTAGGATATAGTGGACATGAATATGGTTTAGTTACTACTTTTGCCACAATACCTTTAGGTGTAACATGGATAGAAAGGCACATTACTTTAGATAGAACAATGTGGGGATCTGACCAAGTAGCATCTGTTGAACCCTCAGGACTATTTAAACTAGTAAAAGGTGTACGAGATATAGAAAAATCACTAGGAGGAAATTATAAAAGACAAATTTTACCAAGTGAATTATTAAAATCAAAAAGTCTAAGAAAATAATATGAAAAAGAAAATTGATATAGCAATGTCTTTTAATGACATTACTCCACCACAGGAAATTTGTTTTGTACCAAAACCCATATCATACTACGATCAGCTTATTTGTTTGGTTAAATCAATCAATCAAAATTGGGATACATCTATGTATGACTACCAAATTTATATACATCACTCTCGAGAGCTGGAGTGGAGTAAAAAGTCCTTCCTAAAATCCTTAGGTTGTGAAGTTATATTTAACGAATATGAAACACAGTTATATTTCAATAGATTTGAATGTTATAATTATGGTACTGATGGAGATTATACTTTTATCTTAGATACCGATATGCTCTTATTGAAAACACCAATACTAGATTTTAGCAAAGAGGTGTATGTAAAAGAAACTCCAGCTCAACCTATTAATATGGGTACGTGGGAGAAGTATTATAGTAGATGTGGATTAGGATCTTTCCAACCTACAACTCCCCACCATTTTAATGGGGGGTGTGTTTTAATTGAAAATAGCAAGAAAAAAGAAATATACAATCTACTTCACACTGACTTATACCAAACAGTTCTTCGAGAACTAGAACAGGGACCAGGACGATCGAGACATTACTCCCCCCAAATTATATTGAGTTTATTATTAAAAAATCTAGATCTAGGATATTTTAAACCTGATGTTAATGTATTTAGTAGTAAACCATTCAACTTAAATGAGGTGAGTCTTTTACATTATTTAGGAGTACACGGATACACCAGCACTGTAGCAAATTTAATAGACAAATATAAATCATAAAAATGGCAAACGGAATATATAAAGTAACAGAAGAATTTGAACAAGAATTAAGTAAGTATACTGGAGCAAAGTATGCTGTCACAGTAGATAATATGAGTAATGGTTTATTCCTAGCTCTATATTATGAGAATCATATAAAAAATAGTATACCTAATCAAACAATAACTATCCCTAATAGAACATATCCTTCAGTCCCTTGTGAAATAATACATGCAGGACTTAAAGTAAAGTGGAAGAGGCAAAGAACTAAAACACTAACGGGAGCATATCTATTAGAAGGATCTAATATATGGGATTCAGCTTTAAGATTTACTACAAATATGTATGTTTCTGGATCCCATATGTGTTGTTCATTTACGGGACCCTATAAACATTTTAAATTATCCAAAGGTGGAGTTATATTAACAGATGACTTTGATGCTTACTTATGGTTTAAAAGAGCTAGATTTAGTGGACGAAGAGCAATAGCTTATGAGGATGACAATTTTGATATGCTTGGATGGAATTTCTACATGATGCCAGAGCTAGCTGCTCGTGGTTTATTATTAATGAAACAGTTTTACGACACAAATGATGTACCTAAACATAACGAAGATATTACTCATCCTTACCCAGATTTAAGTAAATTCAAAATATACACCCAAGAATGAAAATAGCAATAATGCAGCCCTACTTTGCTCCTTATTTAGGATATTTTCAACTAATAGAAGAAGCAGACTTATTTGTATTTTATGATGATGTTAACTTCATTAATCGTGGTTGGATTAATAGAAACTTTATTAAAATACAAGATCGTTCTCATAGATTTACTATACCATTAATAAAGGCTAGTCAAAATAAGAAAATAAATGAAGTGGATGTAAATTGGAATTGTAAAGAAATGACCAAGCTCTTAAAAACATTTGAACATACCCTTAAAAATAAGCCTATTGCATCAGGAATTATTGAATCAATCATATTAGAAAAACCAAAAACTATTGCTGATATGGCTATAATGTCAATAGAGTTGATATGTTCTGAATTAGATATTAAAACCCAACTTAAAAGATCATCACAACTAGAATATACAAAAGTTAGTGATAAAGCTCTAAACTTGATTGGAATATGCAAGCTACATAAAGCTACAAACTATATTAACGCTGAAGGTGGTCAAAAGCTGTATTCTAAGGAGGAGTTTTTTAACCATGGAGTATCTTTACAATTTCTTAAAGGACTTTCAAGCACATCCTTACTTAATATAATAGACATACCAACAACTAAAAACAAATTATACAACTATGAGTGTATTTAATAATAATGACATATGTCATATTAGTCCGAAGTCTAATGAATCGCTTCTTGAATGTATTCAAAAAGTTTGGGGCAAATATTCAGCTTACCATATTCAAAATATAGACACTAAAACTCCTGGCTTTGTAAATGAGTATGAAAAAATAGCAGACACTCTTGGTACAATACGATTATGCCATCCTGTAAATGACAAATCTACTACATTTTCTAAGTCTCGTGATATTAAATATAACCCAGAGACTTACCACTACTTTGCATCGAATACTAGACAACCACTACACACGGATTATGCATATTACCATACAGACGAAAGTCCAGATTGGTTAATGTTATATTGCATGAATCCATCGGAATATGGTGGTAAGACCCACCTACTTACTACCCACACGCTAGTAAACATACTTAGTAAGTACAATCCAGAACTATTAGATCGCTTAATTAAAACAACTGATGTACAATGGAAGTATAATGGAGAAGATGGAGATAAGATACACTCAAAACCTATCTTAACCTATACCCCAGAGGGTTATATTATAAATTGGAATTACTGGCAAATAAAAGAAGAACTTAATACATCAGAAGTAATATCAGTAAGAGAGGAGTTTTTTAAATTTTTAGAAAATGTCATAGTTAGTGGGTCTATGTATGACTTTTCAAAAATTTGGAAACCGGGTGACTGTATAATATTTAACGATAAGCATACTCTACATGGTAGAGATGCATTTTTAGGAAAACGATGGTTAAAAGATCACGCATTTTATAACAAATAAATTAAAAACAAATGAATAAAAACGAATTAATTACGAGAGCCAAAGCAGGCGATTATTATGAAAGACCAACACTTGTATATGAAAAACATTTACATTGGTTATGGGACTATGTAGCCACACTAGATGGGGGTAAAATGGTAGAAGCAGGATGTGCTCGAGGGGGTTGTTTAGCTGTATGTCATGCATCCAACCCAAAACTTAATATTATAGGATTAGATTCTTGGGAACCTATGCCAGAAATAAACCCAGAAAAAGATGACGCTTCAAAATGTAATCCTTGGGTAGGAACTTTAACATGTGGTGAAATAACAGATGTGAAAAAAAACTACAACATTTTAGGGGCGGATGATACAAATCTTACGTTATTAAAAGGTTGGTTAGAAGATACAATACCCGCTAATATAGAATTATTTGATAATCTTGACATACTTAGAATTGATACTGATCACTATAACTCTATTAAGTTTTGCTTAGAACATCTATATCCTAAACTTAAAAAAGGAGGTTTAATTATTTTTGATGATTGGTATTTTAATCCAAAAGGAGTACAGGGTGCTGCACATGATTATTTTCAATCTATTAATATGCCTATGCCTTCATATTCTGAACATACCCCTAGTTTTGGACCAACCTATTTCTTTAAACCATAGTGATAGCAATTGTACCAATACGCTCAGGTTCTAAGGGTATACCAAATAAAAACATAAAACCGTTTAATGGAAAACCTCTTGTTTGGTGGGTCTTAAATTCATTAGAAAAATCAAATATAAAAAAAGTTATAATATCAACTGATAGTAAAGATTATATATCTCTGATAAAAACATTTGGGTTTACAAAAGTCCATTTTTATATTAGAAGTCAAAAATGTTCAACTGATGAAGCAAGCACAGAATCAGTATTAATAGAAACTATTAATAACATGGATTTAAATGACGATATAATGTTAGTACAAGTAACATCACCATTAACAACAGTATCCGATTTTAATAAGGGAATAGATTTATATAGTAAATATGATAGTATTTTATCAGTAGTCTCCCAAAAAAGATTTATGTGGGGGGATAATGGAAAACCTTCTAATTATAATATTAATAATAGACCTAGAAGACAAGATTGGAATGGATATTTTATAGAGAATGGTGCTTTTTATATAAATTCTAGTAAAAATATTTTAAAAACAAAAAATAGATTAAGTGGTAATATTGGTTTATATAAAATGAGTGAATATACTTTTTATGAAATAGATAATGAATATGATTGGTTAATATTAGAATCAATACAAAATAATATAAAATTATGAAAACAAAAAAGGATTTAATAGTATATATAGCACACATAGATGATTTTGAATGTGCTTGTTATGGTTATGTTTTAAACCACTATAAAGAATATAATAAAATCAAAATCATTACTGCAACTACTTGGCCTGCTAAAGTACAAGTATGGGAAGAAAATAAAAAAGATTTCCCCAAAGATTTACAAAATAAATTAGTAGATATCAATTTAGGATATGAAGCCAGAACCTTATGGAAAAATCTTGATGATATGAAAGATGATTTTTATAAACTAATGGATTTTTCTACTCGTTTTGATTTACTAACTCATGACAAAGAAGACTGCCACACAGATCATACAGCCTGTTTTACTATAGCTAAGGGTATGTTTAAATATTGTAATAGATTTTTAACAATGTATTCTCCTTCGTCTGCTGGATTAAATCCTAATTTCTTTGTAGGGATGACTAATGAACAGTATGCTATAAAGAAAAAAGCATTAGATAAATATGATATTCAAAAAGAACAGTCATATACAAAACTAGGATATTATCTACAAAGTGAAGAACATTATAATATAGGTAGAGCCCATGTACTTGAAAATTATGTATTTGATGATTACCCATATTATGAAATATATAAAATACAAAAATGGTTATAACAATACATCAACCTGAACATTTTCCATATATGGGTTACTTTCAAAAAATGAAAGCAGCAGATATATTTGTAATTTTAGATAATGTAAATTATAGAAAAAACTATTTTCAAAATAGAAATAAATTTCTAAATAAAAATGGGGTTGAAGAATGGTTTACTATTCAAGTAGAAAAAGGATCTACTTCTAAACATATAAAAGATGTTAAAGTAGTAAATGGTCCTTGGAGAAAAAAAGTACTAACAAAACATAACCAAAATTTAGGAATTAATTTAGAATCTATTTACTCACATAATAAACTTATAGATATTAATATAAAATCTATAGAATATTGTAAAAATATTTTAAATATAAACACCCCTATAGTATATGCTTCGGATTTAAATGTGCGTGGTGCTAAAAGTGAATTATTAGCTAATATAGTTAAAAAATTAAATGGGACCACTTATTTATCAGGACCTTCGGGTAAAGATTATCTAAATAAAAAATATTTTAACAATATAAAAGTTAATTTTTTTGAACCTAAAGTAAACAATTATTATTCTACCTTATATAACATATGAATATAAAATATTCCACATCAGAAATGGGTTTTGAAGGATTATTTCCTGTAAATTATCCTTATTTAAGAGTTTTAGAAACACAGCTTTTATTTTTAAACGCTTACCATATCCCTATACCAAAGATTTTAAATGCAAATCAAAAGTATGATGGAGAATTATTATTTAATATTGGTAAAGGAGGATTTGAGAAACCCTATATAAAATTTCTTTATGAAAAACATAATAATGTAGTTGAGCAATTAAAAAATAAATTTGATAAAGTTTATATATATCAAGATGGAGAAATAGGATGGTGGAATCAAGTAGATGTTAAATTACAAGTATGGTGGTATAATCAATTACAATCATCTGATGGGGTTTTAGTTCCTAACTCAACAGATGTTTCTTTTTATAAGGGGCTATACCCTAATAAAGATATAAAAGTTATAAGAAGTGTAATGACTGATGAAGGTTTAGATAAAACAAAGTTCAAACCTAAAGAAAATAGAACTATAATCACAGGACCTCTTACAAGAGAGTACAATGGTTTTTCTCAATTATTATTAGCACATAATTTAGATATGCCCATAGATATACCCCCCATGGGTGAAAGTAGAATGCCCAAAGATTCTTGGGACATGGCTTCTAATTTAGGGGTAAATTATTTACAATATATGTCTTGGACTGAATGGATGTATAATTTAAGTAGATATAAAATAGGATATATGATGTCTGCAGCTACAGCATCGGGTTCATTTGCTTTAAATTGTGCTTATTTAGGAATACCTTGTATAGGTGATAAACGTGCAGACACACAAAATATTTTATTTCCTGATTTAGCTGTTGATGTATTTGATAATAAAAAAGCTTTAGAATTAACACTTAAATTAAAAAATGATTTGGTTTTTTATAATGAAGTTAGTATAAAAGCTAAAGCACTATATAATAAAGAATTTACTAAAGAAAAAATGATAAATATTTTAAATGAAAATAATTAATAATAAAGATATATTTTCTTTAATAGAAAACAAAAAAATAGCTATAATAGGATCTTCTCCTAGTTTAAAAGATTCTAAACAAGGATCATTTATAGACAGCCATGACATAGTAATTAGATTTAATGATGCTTTAATATTTCATAATGAAAATCCTATAGATTTTGGTTATAATTGTGATATATGGGCCACTTCAGGATGGAGTTCAGAATATGATAAAACTCAAACGTTAGATAAACATAAAACTCATTATTATAAAAATAATCCTTATATATTAGGGACTCGTCCTCTTTATAATAATGACATAAAACATTTATCAAAAGGATTAAAAATGAACGGTCCCATATTTAATTTAGTAAATAATTTAGATTGTAAATATATTGATACCCCCAAAGAAATATTTGATTTACCTATGCTAGATGGTTACTTTAATTTAAGTAGTGGTATATCAACTTTATTATTATTACTTCATTTTAGACCTAAAAAGATATCTATGTTAGGCTTTAATTTTTTTAACTTTAAAGCCCCAACCCATTTCTGGAATAATGACTACCACTATACTGAAGAAACTAAAAAAAATAGTGAGGGACATAATGGGGAATTCGAAAAAAATTTAGTAAAAACATTAATTAAAGATTTTAATATAAAATTAGTAGAATAATATGAAAAAAATAACATTTGTAATACCAAGTAGAAACAACTTAGAATTTCTACAATTAGCATATAAGTCAATAAGAGACTTAGAAACAAAACACGAAATATTAGTATTAAACGATGCTAGTACAGACGGAACTCAAGAATGGATAGACAGTTTAGGAGATAAAGACTTAATAGTACATCATAACCCAGGACCTGAACGTATTGGAATAGTTGGTATGTTTGATAAAGGAATCGAAATGGCTAGAACAGATATTATTATGGCGTTTCATGCTGATATGATTGCCTCCCCTAAATTAGACGAAAATATATTAAAACATTTAAAAAGAGGAACCGTAGTTAGTGCAACTAGAGTTGAACCTCCTTTACACCCACCAGGACCTGAAAAAATAACAATGAATTTTCATATAGGTGCAGGATGTGAAGCAGATAATTTTGATCATAAATCATTTATAGACTGGTGTAATAATGTAGGACTAAAAGAAACTAAAACAACAGAGGGTATATTTGCACCTTGGTGTATGTATAAAGAAGATTTTTTAGCTATAGGTGGTCATGATGAATTATTTGCACCTCAAAGTAAAGAAGATTCAGATTTATTTAATAGATTTCATTTAAATGGATATAAATTTATCCAACCATGGGACGCTTTAGTTTATCATTTTACAAGTAGAGGTAGTAGATTCAATAAACATGCTGGCGGAGCCGCAGGTAAAAATTCAGAAGAATGGTTACAAACAACAACTACTAATATGAAAAAATTTATTAAAAAATGGGGTACTACAGTACAACATGATAAATTTATGAAACCTATAGTGTCTCCTGTTTATAAAAAAACAATTAATATTATTAATTCCAACCCACAATTAGAAGAAGCATTAGAACCATGGTCTAATGGGGGTGAAGATATTATAGTTGAAGTTAATGGTAGTAACTTTAATCAACAAGATTTTCAAATACTTCAAAAATTAAATGATATTGTAAAAGATAGTGGTGAAATAGGAGAATTTGAATTAGGTAATTTAAAAATAACAATTAACTCCTTAACAGAGTACCAAAATAAATTAATAGAAAATTAATATGATGTTTAAAAAAGCAATAGTAACAGGTGGAGCAGGTTTTATAGGTTCTAATTTAGTAGATAAACTAATTGATATGGGTGTAGAAGTTCATATTATAGATGATTTATCAACAGGTTTTGCAAAAAATATTAACCCAAAAGCTATATTTCACAAAATAGATATATCAACATTAAACCCAGATTTAGCATGGTATGAATTCAAAGACACAGACGTAGTATTTCATTTAGCTGCATTAGCAAGAGTACAACCATCAATTAAGGATCCTATTCCTTTTGATAAAGTTAATATAGGGGGGACATTAAGGATGTTAAAATTAGCTCATAATTTAAAAGTAAAAAGATTTATTTATAGTGCTAGTAGTTCTTGTTATGGGGATGCTACTAAATTCCCCACCCCGGAAGAACATTCAACTAACCCATTATCACCTTATGGTTTACAAAAATATGTGGGTGAACAATATTGTAAAATGTTTAGCCAAGTATATAATTTAGATACTGTGTCTTTAAGATATTTTAATGTGTATGGTGAAAGAATGAGTTTAGAAGGAGCTTATAAATTAGCTATCCCTATATTTGCCAACCAAATATTAAATGGAAAACCATTAACAATTAATAATGATGGTGAGCAACGTAGAGATTTTACATATGTAGGAGACGTAGTCAATGCTAATATATTAGCAGCTACAAATCCTGAAGATTTAAAAGGAGAAGCATTTAATATTGGTAACGGAGATAATTATACCGTAAATGAATTAGCAGATATGTTAGGGGGTAAAAAAAGTTATGGTAATAAAGTAATAGAACCATTCCAAACATTAGCAGATAATTCTAAAGCATTATTAATATTAGATTGGGACCCCAAAGGTGATCTACCAACATGGATAAAAAAATATAAACAAGAATTAGGAATATAATTATGGAAAAATACATTTACAGAGCAAAATTAGACAGAGTAGTTGACGGTGACACAGTAGACGCCTTAATTGACGTTGGATTCGACATATGGTTTAAAAAACGAATTCGATTTGTAGGCATAGACACTTGGGAATCGAGAACAAGAGATCTTGAAGAAAAGAAAAAAGGTTTAGAAGCTAAAGCTAGAACAAAACAATTATTAGAAGAAGTATCAAGTAAACGAGGCTATTTTAGACTTAAATCACACGGTTTAGGAAAATATGGTAGAGTATTAGGTGAACTTTTCATTATGGATGGTGCAGGTAAACAAATAAGTATTAATGAAACACTAATAGCTGAAGGTCATGCTTACGTTTATGACGGAGGTAAGAAAAAGGTATTCACCTCGTAGAATTATTCTATATGTATAATAAAATAAAAGCCATGTGGGGAATATTTAAAGACAACAATGAGTGGAATGAAAAAAACGTAGTAGGATTTATTGCGTTTTTAGTTATGGTAGCTTTTGCATTATTAGATCTATGTACAGGTTATTTAGGTAAAGATTTAGTAATAAACGAAACTATATATGATTCATTTACTTGGGTAGTATTAGGTTGTTTTGGTATTGCAGGAGCTGAAAAATTCGCAAAAAAATAAAAATATGAACTGGAAAGATATAAAAAATCTAATAAAAGAAGAGCTTACTGAAGCTACAACTGTAAACGCAGGTAACACTAAATTTAATTTAAGAACAGGCGTAAATAAAAACCCAACCAAATTAGGTTTAAAAATCCAATTTGAACCTTTAAGTGGAGAATTAGATAAAGAAGTTAAAAGTAAACTAGAAGTAGCATTACAAGAAAAACTTAACACATCTTTAGCTGAATATGATATGCAAATCAGTAAGGACACAGACGTACCCCGTCCTAACGTAATTGGATTCTTTATTCCACTAGCACAACTTAAAAACTTAATTGTAAAAGCACTTACAGGAGAAAAAGTTGATGCACCATCTGTTGAAGCTCCAGAACCTGAGGGAGAGGAAGAAATTAATGAAATGATTCTTAATGAAATGAAAGTTCGTGATTTAAATGAAATTTCTAAAATTGTAAAAAAAGATGATTTTTATAGTTTTATAAACGCGGGTAATAATATTATTCGTGATATGGAAGATCATGGTAAATCAATATCTGAAGCTAAAAAATACTTAGCATATTTAACTAAACATAATATAATGTAATAATTCATGAAAAAGAAACGTAAGATTCCAGTAATATCGTTTAATGAGTTAGAGTTAAAATCAAAAAAACCACAAGTATATAGAAGTCTAATAGAAGGTATAGACGAAGCAATACAAAACAAAAAAGACGAAATTAATCTTTGTGAAGTTAAATATGCAAACACATACTTAACAGTTCATAAAAATAGTTGGTCAGGTAGTTTGGCTAAGGCAATGGATTTTTATATAGAAAATGAGCAGTACGAAGTGTGTAGTAAAATAAAAAAATTAATAAATAAGTTATGAAAAAATACGGAATGTTTATTCAAAATGGGAAAGATTTAATCCATATAACCCACAAAGATACCTTACAAGAAGCAAAACAGTATTTTGCTAAGATAAAACAAATGCCTGTAGAGGAATTTAATAAAATATTTATAGTAATAGAAATCAAAAAATAAAATGAAAACATGTTATACAAAAGAACAGATCGAAACGACTGTTAAAGCAAAAGGGTACAAATGGTTTGAAGACAATAATAACAAAGGATACGACGTTAACATTGTAGGGGTTAGAAATTCAGAAACAAAAGGTAGAGTAACAAATGCTTTTGATGATTGTATCACTGTATCTTACAAAGTAGATGGTGAATGGCAATTTCATTGTATTTCATGTACTACAGACCCAGGTTCACATTGGGTTGAAAATATATTAAATGAAAAAGGTGTTGCTATATTAAAACCAAACCAATATAGAGGTTCACATAAATTAAGATTACACCAAGGTAAATATTTAGCTTTAGGTCAAAAGAAAGACGTTACAGTTTATAGAGATAATAATCGTGATGGAAATTATGATTTAGACGAATCTAAGACAGACACAGGTATATTTGGAATTAATATTCATAGAGCAACTGGAAGAGCAGGTGGTAAATCTACAAGAGTAGATAAATGGTCTGCAGGTTGTCAAGTAATTGCTGACAATGATGATTGGCATTTATTTTTAGACGTTTGTCAATCAGCAAGAGAAATTCATGGTAATTCTTTTAGTTATACCTTAATTGAAAGTAAGGATATAGTTTAATAAATAAAGGTTATGTCAGAAGAAAAGGATGATATTAAAAAAATCCAAAAGTCAATTGATGATATATTAGGCGTTGAAAGTGGTTTAGCTAAAAAACGACCAACTGTTAAAGCTAAAAAACGAGAACATTTTAATACTATATTATCAAATTTAGCCCATGTAAACGCTCGGTCTATGGGATTAAAACATGATTATAAAGTTGATTTTATGGAGTATGATGATCCATTTTTTAATATTATAGAATCATTAATGGCACTTCATTTTAATAAAGCACAAAAATCACTCATTGAATGGTGGTTATATGATAAATTCCTCCCCACAGGTGAAATGTTAATCTTAAAAGACCAAGACACAGGTGAAGAAATACCTACTGACACACCAGATGAACTTTGGATTTTAGTACAACAATATGAGAAAAAAAATAATAAGTAAAGACATGATTGAACGTGCTATGAAGCA
>Ga0181388_1000493_pt1 | contig 13165 bp, 9 predicted proteins | sample 11SPOviralmetaG_FD_130120 | JGI IMG/M metagenome (GOLD analysis project Ga0181388, IMG submission 130120) | Marine viral communities from the oligotrophic San Pedro Time Series (SPOT) site, San Pedro Channel, CA, USA - 11 SPOT_SRF_2010-05-17 | ecosystem: Environmental > Aquatic > Marine > Strait...
CAAATGTATCTTTTGAAACAGCAAATCTTCTACTCGTTGAGTTTATGGAGACCATTTTCAATAACATGACAGAGAACCTTAATGAAAATATCAATGCACAATTATTAAACTTTATGAAAGATAATCAATCACAAATCTGTGAATTATCACAGGGTATTCAAACCATAAATGCTAATATTTCTAGCGTTAATGAAAATCTCCTTAAAAATATGGACTCACAACTCACATCGCTAAAAACCGATTATATTAGTGATGTAAAAGAACTCCTTGCTAACAATACTCTACACGCAAATGAAAAGATTAGCACCTTATTAGATAGGAATACAACGAATCTTATTGATAAAACTTCTCTCGTACTTGGAGATATCATACCAAAAAACCAAGACAAGGTTTATCAACTAATTCAGGAGAACCTTAACAGTTTTCATACAGCAATTAATAAAGATATTCGTAATTTAGTTGATTCTGTTAGTGATGAACAATCACGCCAAGAATTCTTGAATATGATTGACTCTAAATACAGTTCTCTCACACAATCTATACAAAATCCTATATTCACATATATTACTGCATCTGAAGATCGGGTCACCAAAAATATCGACCACCTAAAAGAAAATGTCTCTTCATCTGATGGAGTTCAAACTAAGCTGTTTAATGGATTAGAACAATTCCTGAACAAATACCAGAATTCTTCTAACAAGGGTAAATTTGGAGAACATCAGTTAAATGGTGTTATAACCTCACTATATTCTAATGCAGAAATTGTAAATACCAGTGGGACAAAAGCTGCAGGAGATTTTATTATGAAACGTATGGATAAACCTACCATACTTTTTGAAAACAAAGAGTACGATCATAATATCCCTAAGGACGAAGTATCTAAGTTTATTCGTGATATTGATGTTCAAAATACTCACGGTATTTTCATGTCTCAGAATTCGGGCATTACATTTAAAAATAACTTTCAAATAGACATTCATAAGGGTAATGTTCTTGTATATATTCAACAGTGTCAGTATTCTCCTGATAAAATTAAACTCGCTGTTGATATTATTGATAATTTCGCTGTAAAGTTAAGTGAGATTGATGGTAATAAATTAGAGAACACGATTTCTAAGACCATTCTTGATGAAATTAATGATGAATATCAAAAATTTATTAGTCAGCGTGATACTATTCTTGTGAATATGAAAGATTTTACTAAAAAAATGACAGTTAGTCTCAATCAAATGCAACTTCCTAGTCTAGATAAATATCTTTCCACAAAATACGCTGGTGTTGATATGGCTTATACGTCTACGGACATTTATAAGTGTAAAATATGTAATAAATTCGTCGGACGCAATCAGCAAAGTCTGTCAGCACATCAACGTGCCTGTGCTAAGAAAGCAGAAGCAGCTAGTAAAAAACCTTCCATCGTTATACACACTTCTTAAACATACATCTCTTATTTACCAACTACCGAACCAATCTTAATGTTATTTATTATTCTATCTATATTTTGCTCTTTTGGAGAACCTGGAGTTATATTTCGCTGAATTTCTATACATTTATTTGAAAATTCAGAATCCATATCTGAATAATCATCGGGATTTGCATCCTTTAATTCAGATAATGACTTATGAGACTTCATTGCTACTTTCTGTATACCTTTCTTTAATGATTCTTGAGAACCTTCTTTCTCCCAAGCATCATTTTCCTTTATATATAAGGTATTTCGTTTTACATCCGTACAATGTATCGGGCGTTTTGTAGTACCTAATTCTTTTAGGTTCTCTATAAATAATTTGGAGAACCCGTTTACATATCCCAATTGTGCTTGATTTTCTAGATCTTCAAATGATACTTGTATTTTGTCTATGAATTCTGAAAAATTCAATGCATCTTTACAGTCTTCGTTTAAAAATACATTCAAATTAAACTTGTTAGTATTATTATTATTATTACCTATTTTTGGTACTATTTCTTGTATTGTCTTTCGCATCTCCGTATTCTCTTCTAATATTTTATTCGTCTCTTCCTTATGTTCCTTATTTTGGAGAACCAACAATTCCATTAATTCCTTATTTTGTGTTAATAAATCCATCATTGATGGTTTTTCTTCGGTCTCCATGCATACTATTGTATTATTTACTAGAGAACAACGCCGTTTATGCTTATGTAATCCTTGACGATACTTATATATTTTTCCACATTCACAAATAAATTTTTCGGCATTTTTTGGCGTTTTTATGTCATCCGTCGTCATCCGTTTGTGTTTAGCAGTCAATAAATGTTTATCATAGTTTGATTGTTTAGAGCATTCAAAGTTGCATTTTACACAAATAAATTTTTCGGCATTTTTTAGCATTTTTTTGTAATCCAATGTCATCCTAATTTAGGATGACATAAAAAATGCCTAAACATAACGCACCTTTTTATATAAAAAAAATATGCTAACAAATTTTTCTAATTAAAACGTTTTTTAAAGCATTATCGAGTGAAACCACTTTTTCGTTTTTTCTTTGAAAAAGTATTTCTGTAAAAATCAAAATTGGACATTTTTAAAATGTCCAAAATCAAAAAATCAAAAGAGAATCCAAATTTTTTTTTTTTCTAATTTTATAAACTAGAACTAGAATTTGTAATTATTTCTTTTCCTGGTATACCTTGAACGTAGGCATTACAATTATTATCTATTAAGTTTACCACCACATCCTTTCGTCCAGGTATAAACGTGCGTACTTCATCTGATATTCGTTTCACTATTTCATCTAATCGTACCGTTGGATAGTCAAATGTTATATCACTCGCAATTGGTAAACTGGTGGTAACTTCTTTTGTATGATCACCAGCCGATGACCTAAAATTGATTTGTATATTATCGTTTTCGGATTCTACAGCATATAATCTTACAAAAACCTTATTATAATGTGATGTATCTACTAATGCATCATTCATCGGTGTGTAAAATTTGTTTCCCTTACTTTTGTTTTTACCGTAATCAGTAGATAAACCGTAAAGGGAACGTCCTAATTTTGTAACTTTGGCTTCTTCTGAGTTCGCAAATGTTGCACCATAATTGTGTATTGCTGTCAATTTTTTATTGAAATCTTTTATATCATTTATTCCTCCATCACGAGTCACCAATTCTGTAATACCTGCGTCAATTTTTGATCTCCATTCTGTACTACCCCAACTACATAATCCATGCGGTTTAAAAGCTACTAAATTTAAGTTTGTTTTTTTCGGTGGTGTATATGTAGCTTGGTTATCGACAGCATTTATTGGTATAATTCCTGCATGCGCCCATACTGCCGCTATTACTCGTATAGTTGATCGAACGGGTTTTCGTCTCTTAGGTATAATTTTAACTTTTATTGACTTATGAGTACGATTTATTGTTGTTTTTGACTTGTGTTTTACTGAATTACTTCTCTTTGCTGTTTTCGTCTTTTTAGATTTTGTTTTACCCTTTACCATTTGTATAATATTAACATATAAAATTGAATTATTAAAGAATTAATAAAGAATTATTAAAACTATGACACTTCTTGATATTGAAGAACTAACTAAACCAAAACTACCCATTATTATCGATGAAACTGTAAACGATTTTACAAAATACTTCGTTGATAATGTTAATAATATTACCAATGCCAATCCAAAAAAGAATATTCAGATGATTGATGCTATTCATAGAGATGCACGGAAATTATTTCGTATTAGTCCAAGCAAACAGGAAATACGTGAAGCATATAATACAAATTTTAAACATATACCTATTAAGCAATCGCTCTCTAACTGGATGGTAAAGCGTGGAATGAGAAAACACTCAGGAGTAAAGGTCGTATCTGTCTTAACTACCGCAGGTAATAGTGTAACATTTTCGTGCCCTGAAAAGTGCAGTTACTGTCCGACCGAAACGGATCTAGAAGGCAATCCAACGCATTCTAAATCTTATGTTAGTGGCGAACCTCTTATGGATCGATCCGAACGTATTAAAAATTCCGGTGAGAAGCATCTCATACGCGGTCAAGTATGGGATAGAATTCGGTCGTATTTTCGCACAGGCAATCTTATGAAATCCACCAATAAGGAGAAAATTGAGGTCATTGTGTCCGGTGGCACTTGGGATGTACTTCCGTATAAATATCGAGAAGAAACTATTCGGGAACTCTATTGGGCGTTCAACACATTCGGACAAGAAAATCCACGTGACATGCTCACAGTTGGCGAGGAAATCGCTATTAATGAAACGTCGCAATATGCTGTTATTGGTCTTACTATTGAAACACGTCCAGATTATATAAGTAAAACATCCATCAAAAGTTATCTCAGGTGGGGTATTACCCGCGTCCAAATTGGAGTTCAACATTACGACGATTATATTCTCAGTAAATTAGACCGTGGATGCTATAAACGCCATACTATCAAAGCCATTGCTCTGCTAAAATGTGTTGGTCTCAAGGTTGTCGTTCATCTTATGCCCGACCTTCCGTATAGTAGTCCAGAAAAGGATATTGCAATGTTTGACTGTGCCTTAACCGACCCAGATATTCAATTTGATGACCTCAAAATCTATCCATGTGCGGTTGTTAAGTCCAGTCGCTCCGATCGTATTGTGAAAAGCACCATTGCAGATTGGTATGCAGATGGTAGTTATAAACCTTATTCCGAGAATAATATCGAAGATCTTGTTAACGTGTGTAAGTATTATAAATCCCGTGTTAAACCTCATGTTCGCATTCAGCGTCTTGTAAGGGATCTACCCTCTACTGCAATTGAAGCTGGTTATAATAAAGTTACAAATCTTCGTCAAGTAATTCAAGACCAGATGAAGAAAGAAGGCACACGATGCTTATGTATTCGGTGTATGGAAGTTAAGGAACGCACTGAACTCAATAATAATATACATCTTGTCGTGCGTCCATATGAGGCATCTAAGGGTATGGAATATCATATTACGGTTGAAGCCGTTGCAAACTATTGGAACCTTGCTTATATTTGGTTTCTCGTTTATTCATATATCGCCTTACATATATTCGGAATAAAAATGTGGTATGGAGGTGATAACGATAATTATATTGGGTGTATTGGGTTTTTAAGACTGCGCATTGATCCGAATCCAGGGGGAGGATTTGTACCCGAACTTGAGGGTGCCGGTCTTATTCGTGAGGTTCATGTCTATGGAGAATCAATCGGCGTTGGCGATACAACCACCATTTCCAGTCAACATCGTGGATATGGTCGCTTTCTAGTGAATACTGCAGAGGATATTATAAAAAAACACGGTCTTAATAAGTCAGCTGTCATCTCTGGAATTGGTTCACGCGAATATTATAAGAATAAATGTGGTTATTTTCGTGAAGGAACATACATGGTTAAATTTATGTGATAAAAATGAAAATATAATTAATGAATTATTAAGTAAAAATGATGGAAAGAAAACGAGAAGGCATAAAAATAAATGCAATAATACAAAAAGACGGCGTTAGAATATTTTTTCTCTTTATAATTTAAGCAAATGCCGAGAAAATATAAACATACTACTAGTAAAAAGAACACCTCGCGTAGTCGAAAAACTAAGAAAAGGTGTCGACTGAAATCACATACACGCAAAAAACAGAAAGGTGGTATACGCACTGCATCCACCAGCAAGTTATCACCACCTAAAAGTGATTTTCTACGCACCAAAGAATTCGCAGATGTGTTCAGTGAGTGGTTTAGTCCTCAAGAAAAGGTTACACTTGGTAAAGTTAACCAAGAGTGGCGAAATGTAAATCACAAAAAAATTAACAAGATGATTAAATCCGGAGAGATCATGGTATACGACGGCAATGCTATTGATGTTAGACAGGTTGGTATGACAATGGATATGCGTAAGAAAGTAAAACATATCATCTTTAAACCTAACATATCCACAATAGGAAACGTTGCCTTTAATTTATGTGAAAATCTCACCACTGTGAATATACCTGACAGCATTAAGAGCATTGGTTGGCAGGCCTTCAAAGGTTGTAAGAAGCTTGAAACCGTGGAATTCCCAGCCGGATTAGAAACAATTGGGATCAGTGCATTCGAAGAATGTAAACGCCTCAAATCCGTCGATCTCTCTAAAACCAATATACAATGCATTGAGAGATTTACTTTTGCCGAATGTCTTGAACTTGTAAAGGTTATGTTACCAAACAGTTTGGAAAAAATTTATTCGTATGTATTCAATATGTGTAAAAAACTCAAATCCATTGACCTTTCAAACACCATAATATTTCACATTGATTTAAGAGCATTTGCCAACTGTAGTATTCTCGAAACGGTGAAATTCCCGACCACCTTGGAGACGATTGGGCAGGAAGCTTTCTCTTTAACCAGCATCAAACACATGGATCTCTCTAATACTAATATAACGAGTCTTCCAGATGGAGCCTTCGCCAATTGTAGAAAATTAGAGTCGCTGACACTTCCAAGTAACGTTAGTGTTGAGGGGAGGCACATTTTCCAAAATTGTTTCAAACTATTCCCTGCACACATCTCACCAAGGGACCCCAATGCCGTGATAGAATTTCTCTACAAATCGCAACCGGAACGCACCGAATTATTTGAAAAATATGGACGTCATAAACCCTATTATACGGGAGTGTGGGATGAAGATACCAGTGATGAAGAGAGTGATGATGAGAGTGATGATGAGAGTGATGAGGAGAGTGGTAATGTTGAATACGGCAATTTTGACTTTTCGAATACTAACTTGGGGCCATACTGATACGGTATTTCTTAAAACCCGTCAAATTTTCCATCCATACCTATAATATTTTTCTCTTTATAATTTAAGCAAATGCTGAGAAAAAATAAACATACTACTAAAAAGAACAAATCACGTAGACGAAAAACTAAGAAAAGTGGCGGAACATCATCATCGGATAAAAAACGTACACGAAAACTCACTAAAATAAACAGTCAATTTATTGGTAGCGAAGATTTCATGAGAAAACTTACCGATCTTGTTTCTCCAAAAGAGCTTGAGAAGTTAAGTGTGATAAACACTGAAACGTACCGTTCTGTTAAAAAGCGTATCAATTCATTGAAAGAAAAGGGTTATATCATGTATGATGGTATTAACGATGTTTATAATGAGGATGCAACAACTGTCGTTTTTGCCGATGGTGTTAAAAAGATCAAAGAATTCGCATTTAATGACTACAAGAATTTGAAATCTGTCATCATATCCGAAGGAATCGAAGTTATTGAAAAGTTTGCATTTGATGGATGCACTGCTCTTGAGAGAGTGGTATTCCCAAAATCTCTTAAAACTATTGGAGAAAATGCATTTGGCGAATGTTCATCACTGAAAACTGTTATATTTTCGGAAGGAATTGAATTTATTGGAGTGAGTGCTTTTGATGGATGCAGTGCTCTTGAGAAGGTGGTGTTCCCAAAATCGCTTAAAACTATTGGAAATTATGCATTTAGTAAATGCACTACTGTTGAGACTTTGATGTTCCCCAAATTGCTTAAACGCATTGGCAAGTGGACGTTTAATGAATGTTCATCGCTGAAAACCGTTACATTTTCGGAAGGAATTGAATTTATTGGAGAGAATGTGTTTGATGGATGCAGTGCTCTTGATAAAGTGATATTACCTGAGTCACTTATAACCATTGGGAGTGGTGCCTTTGACAATTGCACTAATCTCAAAGAAATAACACTCACAAAGTCGATTTTGAAAAAAAACAAACTCGGAGATTTGTTTAAAGATTGTGATTCACTAACTGTGAGATTTTCTGAAGGAATTGACATAATCAAAAAAGATATATTTAAATATTGCGACGACATTGAAAAAGTGATATTCCCAAATTCACTTAAAATAATTGAGAAGGGGGCATTTGAGAATTGTTCCAAATTGAAAATGATTGCAATGTCTGAAGGAATTGTCGAAATCGGCGAATCCGCCTTTGCATGGTGCGAGAGTCTTGAAAATGTCATATTACCCGAGTCACTTATAACCATTGGGAGTGGTGCCTTTGACAATGGTGCTCTTAAGAAAATAAAACTCACAAAGTCGATTATGAAAAAACATATAATTATAGATGCATTTAACACAGTGAAAAAGGTGATAATTTCTGAAGGAATTGAAATAATTAAAGAAAAAACATTTGAAAACAACGAATTTGAAGAGGTGATACTACCAAAATCGCTTAAAATAATTGAAAATAATGCCTTTTCTTGGTGTCCATCACTGAAAAAGGTTGTAATACCTGAAGGAGTTGTCAAAATTGAGGAATTTGCATTTGCATGGTGTGAGAGTCTTAAAGAAGTGACACTCCCAAAATCACTTAAAATAATTGAAAAGGACGTCTTTTATGAGTGTCCATCACTGAAAAAGGTTGTAATACCTCAAGGAGTTCATGTTATTGAATAAATTGACTTACAAAATTAATCATTATTATGATAATGAACCTTTCATAATATAATAATGCATCATTGCTGTCGATATATGCCATCCTCCGTGTAAATATATAAGTGGTCCTGCCTCGGGACACGCATCATTTCTATATAGGAATCTTTCGTATTCCCAGAGAACCTTACCCAAAATAAATACAAAAACCGCCTTATTATAAGATACATTAACTCCGTAATTCACACTTTGTTTCATTATTAGACCTGCTAATGTCACACCTTGACTAGTAACTAGAGTTAAGAATATTGTGTAATTATTCGTTACTATATATAATAGTGACAACATAGATACAGAATATTCATATATTGGATGTCTTGAGAACCTTAGGTCTATATCTAGTATTTTTATATATGAATCGCATAATAATACAATTGGTATTTCATCTAACAACTGACCAACGCGTGTTCCTGAACCATGAAAGCATATACTTCCTATACCGGTAATACACATCAATAAAGAACTGTAAATTGATAATAGATTATGACCCATTTTTCGTGTGTTATACACAGACACTAAATACACTATATTACTGAATGTATTTATTGGTTCGTTAAACCAACGATTATCTTCTAATTGTTGGTTCTTATATCGTTCACACCATTCTATACTTGCCATTTTGTTATATTATTTACGGAGAGAATCGTAATTAGCAATAAACCATTTAATAGTATCATCTAACCCACTCTCAATACTTATTGTATTTAAATCACCGTATATTGCTTTCCATTTACTATTATCAGCAGTTTTCTTATATTGTCCATCCGAATATTTATCATCAAATACCATTCTTTTTTCCCAATCAAACGCACGAGATATTAAATGCGCGACATTGCCTATACTAATCTCGTCAGATTCATCTACACTTAAAATAATTGTGTTTGGATCTTCTTTCCTATGCTCTCTCAAGATTTTTATAATCATTTTTGCCAAGTCTTGAGAATGAATAAATTGTCTTAATGGAGAACCTGAACCATAAACAACAAAATTCTCGTTATTTTGCTTGGATAAATAACACTTATGTATTAAAGCAGGTATCACGTGACCATCTTTCAAATTAAAATTATCATGCGGTCCATATATATTTGTAGGTATTACACAAATAAAATTACATCTATCAGGATACTGCTCGTTATAAACACGGCAACCTATGTGTAACATTCGTTTCGCATATGCATATGAATAGTTAGAATCATGAGGCGGTCCATTATGTAACATCATCTCGTTTATGGGATATGATGTGTTGTCCGGAAAAATACAAGTAGATAAACAACAAATACACGTTTTTACATTTGTTTTAAGACACGCCGATAAAACATTCTGATTTATCATTATATTTATATTCCACATCTTCATTTTTTCATCTATATTTCGGAAAAGACCACCAACATACGCAGCTAAATGAATCACTTTATTCGGTTTTATCTTGTTGAAATATTCTAATGTTTCTTCGTAGTTTGTTAAGTCACATATACAACTCGACGAAAATATATACTCGTCCTCATTATTATCATTTGAAATAATGCTTTTTATACCATTACCTACTAAACCGGAACCACCAAGCACTAATATTATCATATGGTCGTGATAATATTAGTTTTACCTTGTTTATTTTATATTAATTACAAACCTATTAAATAAATGTCTTCATTAATAAATATAATGTCTGTAATTGCCGAATATGTTTGGATTGGAGGAAACGGTTATGATATTCGTTCTAAAAGTAGAACTTTAGACTTCGTACCACAGTTCGCTAGTGAACTTCCCATTTGGAATTTTGATGGTTCGTCTACAGGACAGGCCCCCGGAAACGACTCAGAGGTAATGCTTCATCCTGTATCTATTTTCCATGATCCTTGGCGCGGTGGTGATAATATTTTGGTGATGTGTGAGGCTATTCTTCCTGACGGTATTACACCAGCGAAGTCAAACCATCGAGCATACGCCAGAAGTGTTTTTGAAACTGATGCTGTTTCTTTAGAAAAGACATGGTATGGATTAGAACAAGAGTATGTGCTGTTTGAAAAGGACGGTAAAACACCACTCGGTTGGCCTGTTGATGGATATCCCGCACCGCAGGGTCCGTATTATTGTGGAGTTGGTTGTGGTAATGCGGTCGGGCGCACCATTGTGGATGAACACTATGAAGCCTGTATGATTGCTGGAGTGAAAATTGCAGGTACAAATGCCGAGGTCATGAAGGGTCAATGGGAGTATCAAATTGGTCCTTCTGAGGGATTGGACTGTGGAGATCATATGTGGATGGCAAGATATCTTTTATATCGCATCTGTGAGTATCATGATGTTGTAGTTAGTCTGGATCCAAAACCAGTCGAGGGTGACTGGAATGGTTCTGGATGTCATTCAAATTTCAGCACATTGTCTATGCGAGATGGTGTAGAAAATAGTATCGAAACGGCAGTATTTAATCTTTCAAAAACACACGCTGAACATATGGATGTATATGGTTCAGGAAATGAGAGACGAATGACTGGACTACACGAGACATCTACTGTAAATGATTTCTCATATGGCGTCGCTAATCGTGGTTGTTCTATTCGTATTCCACGTAATACTGCAGAAGACGGTAAGGGATATATTGAAGATAGACGTCCTGCTAGTAATATTGACCCATATATTGTATCGGCTAAAATTGCCGAGACGGTTTTACTTAAAGATTTTGGACCACACGACATTACATTAGATTCAATGTAATATTGCTCTATTTATCTAATAATGTATTTTGTGAAATATTTGTTACTATCTTAGACATGGTTGTATCACGGGGTTCTACTGGTACTAAATTGCGTTGAATATTTAAACATCTATTAGAGAATTCAGAATCCATGTCCGAATATTCTTCATTATTATTTGTCTTCATATCTAATAATGATTTCTGTCCCTTACGGGTAATTTCACGAATACCCTTTTTAATTTGTTCTTTTGAATCCTTCTTATCCCATTCATTATTTTCCTTTATATATAAAGTATTTCGCTTGACATCTGTACAGTGAATTGGGCGTTCGGTTAATCCTAAATTCAATAAATGATCCAAAAATATCTTTGAAATACCGTCAATATACCCTTTCTGTCCTTGGTTCTCCAAATCTTTTTGTGTAATCTTAATCTGTTTAATAAAATCCGAAAAGTTGAGTGCGTTTTTACATTCTTCATTCAAGAAAAAGTTTATATTGAATTGCTGATTGTTTGTTGTATTACCAATCTTTGGTATCATAGAATGTATTGTATTTTGTAACTTAGTATTCTCCTCTTTGTGTTCCTGATTTTGTTTGACTAATAAAGTTCGTAACTCTTTATTCTCATTCATAACCTGGTAAATCAAATTCTTATAATCGTCGTCATCCGTTTTTTCTACAATGATTTCTTGTGTTTCTGAAATTTCTTCATTATATGTACAATTCTTCTTGTGACGAGAAAGACCAGATTTATACTTATATGAACGTCCACAACTGCATATATACATAAGGGGATTTTTGGGGATTTTTGGGGATTTTTTGTTATCATTGGTTACCATTTGATGTTTCCGTGTCAAAATATGTTTGTTATAGTCTTTCTTATTAAAGCATTTATAGTTACATTCTATGCATAAAAATATTTTTGGGGATTTTTGGGGATTTTTAGAGTTACCATTTGTTACCATTGTTACCCTAAATAATGGTAACAAAAAAATCCCCTTTTTTTGACGAGAAAAATTCAAAAAAAAAGTATGCTAACAAATATTTTTATTAAAAATACGATTTACTGCATTATGCTTTGAACCACTTTTTCACAAAAACACGATTTGGATTCTCTTTTGATTTTTCATTTTTGGACAAAAAAAAAATGTCCAAATTTGACTTTTCTAAAAAAGAATCCAAATTAGTTTTTTTGTAATCTTGTTAAAAAATTGATATAATATATTTATGATAGTATATTTATACGAAATGTCTTCTGATTGTGAAATTTGTGGCGATACTTATAATAAAACTACCAGAGCACCCATCTCATGTTCATTCTGTGAATATAAAGCCTGTCGCACATGTTGTAAAACATGGATACTGAGTGAAAATCATCCACGTTGTATGAACGTTCCATGTCGTAAAGACTGGACACGTAAATTTCTAGTTGAAAACTTTCCCAAGAGTTTTATGACCAATGAATATAAAAAACATCGCGAGAAGATATTACTTGATGAACAGAGAGCATTATTACCCGCAACACAACCGATTGTAGAGCGACAAATAGAAGCAGAACATATTACCAAAGAGATAGAGGAAATAAATAGACAAGTGCGTGATTTGAATATTACAGCGTGGCGACTTTCAAGACAGAGACAGGAATTAACCAACAACACTTCAACGAATACACGTCGTGCATTTGTACGCGCATGTCCTGACCCTGATTGTCGTGGATTTCTCAGTACCCAATGGAAGTGTGGTATTTGTGAGAAATGGACGTGTAATAAATGTCATGAGATTATAGGAATGAATAAAGAAACGGAGCATACGTGTAATCCAGCTAGTATAGCAACCGCCGAATTATTAAATAACGATACCAAATCGTGTCCAACATGCGGAACAGGAATTCATAAAATCGAGGGTTGCTTCTCGGGCAATACACCTATTTTGATGGCATCTGGTTATGTTAAAATAGCAAGTGATATAAAAACCGGCGATTATATAATGGGCGATAAAGGAACATCAAAGAAAGTTCTGAATACAGTTCAAG
>Ga0181388_1000496_pt1 | contig 13125 bp, 11 predicted proteins | sample 11SPOviralmetaG_FD_130120 | JGI IMG/M metagenome (GOLD analysis project Ga0181388, IMG submission 130120) | Marine viral communities from the oligotrophic San Pedro Time Series (SPOT) site, San Pedro Channel, CA, USA - 11 SPOT_SRF_2010-05-17 | ecosystem: Environmental > Aquatic > Marine > Strait...
AACACAATCCCATTCAAACCATTCTGAGACATCAGAATGGGTCATAAAGCTATCGGAGTCTTTATAGTGCTTATTAAGCACCGCATTAAAGACTTTGGTCAATCCGTATCTTTCTGACGGAGAAGAAGCTTGAATTGAAGCAAAGTGGGAAGCTACGGCAAAGACTTGTCGAGAAGTAGCAATTTGGTTAGCGTCGATTGAGTTGAAGTTTGATTTGGCCATTATAGTATTCCTTATTTATTAATTTAAAAAGTCACAAGTGACTTCTTTTTAAATTAATAAATAAGGAATACTTTTTAGTATCTCCATAACCTTTTATAGGTTATGGAGATACTAAGTTCGGCCCTAAGACTTTTAAAGTCTTCAAAGCAGCGCGAATCCCTGTCGGGATTTTCCTTGCAGCTCGAAAGACTTAGGAGACTTTAAAAGTCTCAGGAGGGGTTGATTAGTCGTAGACTAAAAAGACGGTAAGTCGTTGAAAAGATTGGAAGTCTTTGGAGTAAACCTAAAGGTTTAAAAAAGCTTGAAAGCCCTCCTAGTTTTGTAAACTAGAAAACTTGTTAGAACTTTAAAGACTTTAAAAGTCTTCAGAGGGGTGGGCATTGAAGACTTTTAAAGTCTTGAGAGCTGCTTCACAGAACTCCTAGTCTTTTAAGAAGCTCTATGGAGCTTTTAAAAGACTAGGAAGATTTTCTAAGTCTCTAAAGACTTAGAATTTTTGAAGTCTTTAGAGACTTCAGGGGGTGGGCAAGCTGCCATGGGGGGGTACTGGGATATATATACAATCTCATACATTTTACGGAGATATGCCATGTAAACCAGACTACGCCGCAGCTTAAAAGGCTTTAAAGGGAGGAGCAAGGACTGGGAAGTCGGGCGGCTTCCAAGGGCTTTAAAGGGAGGTAAGGGAATAGGTGATAGGGGTGCAGTATACATATGCTATAACCCCGGTGGGCTTAATATCTATTATACCCGTATAATGACCATCTGTCAAGTTTTATTTCATTTATTTGCAGGTCTTCCCCTTATATACTATATATAAGGGTAATGTTAGTATATTATGCAGAAAAGTTATAAAAAACTTGACAAGACTCAATATTACGGGTATACTATAGTATATACAGTTTAAATGACTAGGAAGTCTAAATGCCTACAAAGCAACTCACCACAAAGCAACAATCGTTTCTGGATAACCTTACTACTTGTGGTGGTGATGTTAAACATGCAGCAGAGCTTGCAGGCTATGCCGAAGGAACACATTACACTGTAGTGAAGGCATTGAAGTCTGAGATACTGGACATTGCTACAAACATACTGGCGCTCAATGCACCTAAAGCAGCTTCTAAGCTCATTCAGATTATGGATAGCCCAGAACCTGTACCACAAGCGAACATGCGTATACAAGCTGCACAGCAGATTCTAGACCGTGTAGGACTAGGCAAGACCGAAAGGTTAGACGTAAACGTAAACACTGGTGGTGGTTTGTTTGTAATACCGGCCAAAAAGGAGGTTGTTATAGATGGAGACTATACGGAGGTCTAGTAGCACTATACCGTTTGGCTATGAGCTAAACGAAGACAATACAGAATGGCTTAATCCAATTCCTGCACAGATAGAGGAACTGGACAAAATGATTACAATGATTAATGACAGAACACTAAGCTTACGAGAAGCGTCATTATTCCTTGAGCACAGAACAGGTCGTTTCATTTCGCATATGGGCTTAAAGAAGATAGCCGATAAAAGGAAAGAAGCATAATGAAGGATTGGGAAACTAATCCCGATAACTACCTAAAAGACGAGGAAGGCAACTTCAAGCTAAAAGCTGATGGAACCCCCCGCAAGAAAGGTGGTAGACCAAAAGGCTCACAGGGTAGAGGGTACACGTACCACTCAGAAACCAAAGCCAAACAAGCAGCAAAGCGCAGCGTAAGAGACAAAGAGAAAAAACTCAAGTCAGCGCAGAACAAAATAGATAACTACAAGAAGTCTATAAGCAAAACTAAAAAGACTCTCAGCAAGCTCGAAAACGAGAATGAATCAAAGCTCGTAAGCGCCGAAGAGCTGGAAGGCATCCCAACAGCCCTGCAAGCTGAAGCAACTGAGGATGTCATCTTTAAGGCTAACGAAGGCCCACAGGAAGACTTCCTCGCAGCCGGTGAAACAGATGTGTTGTATGGTGGCGCAGCAGGGGGTGGTAAGTCATACGCCATGCTTATTGACCCGCTGAGATTTGCACACCGCCCAGCACATCGAGCACTGATTATCAGACGCTCTATGCCGGAATTGCGAGAACTTATTGACAAGAGTCGGGAGCTATACCCAAAGGCATTTCCCGGCGCTAAGTACAAAGAAGTAGAGAAGCTCTGGATATTCCCAAGCGGAGCAAAGATGGAGTTTGGTTTCTTGGAGCGTGATGCAGATGTATACCGCTATCAAGGTCAAGCATACAGCTTCATAGGCTTTGACGAGATTACACATCTCCCCACAGAGTTTGCTTGGAACTATCTAGCTTCGCGTTTACGTACTACTGACCCAGACATTGAAACGTACATGCGTTGTACAGCAAATCCCGGCGGTTCTGGGGCTAACTGGGTAAAAAAGAGATACATAGACCCAGCGCCACCCAATGAAAGCTTTAGGGGCGCAGATGGTCTTACGCGAAAGTTTATACCAGCTAGATTACAGGATAACCCCTACCTAGCTAAAGACGGACGATACGAGCAGATGCTAAACGCTCTACCGCCAACACAGCGTAAGCAACTGTTGGACGGTAACTGGGATGTTGCAGAAGGCGCAGCATTCACAGAGTTCAACCCGTTTGACCATGTGATAACACCCTTCGAGATTCCAATACACTGGGAACGAAGTAAAGGGATTGACTATGGTTATGCTTCAGAAAGTGCATGTGTATGGGGTGCAGTTGACCCCAGTGACGGTACACTGATTATATATCGTGAACTGTACCGCAAAGGGTTATTAGGCACTGAGCTGGCTGGAATGTTGACTGAGATGGAAATGGAAGACCCCTTCTCAGTCCAAGGAGTGCTCGATACAGCGTGTTGGAGCCGAACAGGTACTACAGGCCCAACAGTTGGCGAAACCCTTCAGAGAGCCGGACATAAGCTCAGAAGGGCAGACAAGAACAGAATACAAGGAAAGATACAGATTCACGAATACTTGAAGCTCACGCAAAGCGGTAGACCCAAAATACAAATATTTAATACATGTCCTAACCTGATACGCGAGCTTCAAAGTATTCCTTTAGATAAGGCAAAGCCAGAAGACGTAGATACACACGCATCAGACCACGCATACGATGCACTACGCTACCTTATTATGGCTAGACCACGTATCAATGATACAATAAACCAGCTCAGGCAGTTTAGGAGAGAATCACACTTCACGCCGTCTGACTCAACATTTGGATACTAATATGGCACACTGTACTAAAAAAACAAAGTATAATAATGGCGGTTTAGTTGCCCGTAAAGAATTCAAAGGTATTGGTTCTATTGAAGGAAACCTGTCTGGAAATCAAGGCTACCGTGCTGGAGAAGTAAAGGCATCTACCAACTTAGGCGGCACAAAAGTAACGGCAAGCAAGTTTAAAGACTCAATGGGTAGCTCGTCTACAAACTACAGCCTAGAAAAACAAATGAAAGGTAAGTCTTCTGCTGGTGTAAAGCTAGGTAAAAACCCAAGCGCTACTTACTCTAAAGATTTAGGAAAGGGATTTACACTAAAAGCACAGGTAGGTAAAAACTATCGTGGCATGTCAATCTCTAAGCCCCTATAAAGGAACAGTACATGAACGAAGAAAACGAAGAGTACGGAACAGCAGACGAAATCTACTTCGCAGCAGAAGAAACTGCTGGTGGTTTAGAATTAAACCTAGAAGAAGATGTACGTAACCGTTTCGTAGGTTTAGTAGAAGACAGATACGCATCTGCTGAACAGGCTAGAGACTTTGATGAAAAGCGTTGGCTAACGGCCTACCACAACTTCCGTGGCATCTACAACAAAAATGTACGTTTCCGTGAAAGCGAGAAGTCTAAAGTATTCGTCAAAGTAACCAAGACCAAAGTATTAGCAGCGTTCGGTCAGCTAGTGGACGTTATCTTTGGTACAGGTGAGTTTCCTATTGGTGTACGTGAAACACAACTGCCCGAAGGCATTGCAAAGTACACGCACCTAGAACAAGGTCAGACAGGCATCGAAACTAGCGCTCCAGAGTACGAAGCTCCAGCAGAAGCAGAAGCCCCTGCGCCTATCTCACCCTATGATGTTGGTTATGCCGGTGATGGCCGAGATGAGCCTTTCAAAGCTGGTGAAACACTTACAGCCACAAAAGATGTATTGTCTGAAGCTATTAAAGAAGCAGGGATAACTTTTGCAGAAGGCGCTTCACCAAACCCACAAACACTAGAACGCTCTCCTGCTAAGGAAGCGGCACGAAATATGCAGGTACTAATCCATGACCAGATTGAAGAGTCAGGCGGTTCAAGCGAACTACGAAACGCTCTTCTCGAATCTGCTCTGTTTGGTACGGGAATTGTAAAAGGCCCATTTAACTACAACAAGACGCTAAGCCGTTGGACAGTAGAAGAAGGTGAGCGTATATACAACCCGCTTAATGTACGTGTGCCTCGCATTGAGTTTGTAAGTATTTGGGATTTCTTCCCAGACCCCTCCGCAACATCAATTGATGATTGTGAATATATAGTACACCGACATAGAATGAACAAGTCGCAGCTTAGAGCGTTAAGCAAGATGCCGTTCTTTAACAAAGATGCTATTCGTGGTTGTCTCCAGATGGGGCCAAATTACACGGAAAAAGACTATGAGCATGAGTTAAAAGACGACCAGCGCACAGAAGACTATGGTTCTGGACAATTCGAGGTGTTAGAGTATTGGGGAATTATGGATGCAGAGTACGCAAGAGAAGTCGGGATGGAACTGCCTGACGAGGTTGATGACTTAGATGAAGTACAAGTTAATGCTTGGGTTAGTAATGGTAAGCTTTTACGTGGGGTTGTTAATCCATTTACACCTTACCGACTCCCATACAATGCCTTTCCTTACGAGCGTAATCCTTATTCTTTCTTCGGTATTGGCGTTGCTGAGAATATGGACGACTCCCAACAAATAATGAACGGCCATGCACGTATGGCTATTGATAACCTTGCGTTAGCCGGTAGCTTGGTGTTTGACGTAGATGAGTCAGCCCTCGTAGGTGGACAGTCTATGGATATATATCCCGGAAAAGTATTTCGCCGTCAGGCTGGAATGCCGGGGCAGGCTATTCATGGTGTCAAATTTCCGAACACTTCTCAAGAAAATATGATGATGTTCGATAAATTCCGACAGTTAGCTGACGAACAAACAGGCATCCCAAGCTACTCGCATGGTCAGACAGGCGTACAAAGCATGACAAGAACTGCGTCTGGCATGTCTATGTTATTGGGTGCAGCGTCACTAAACATTAAAACAGTTATCAAGAACATTGATGACTTCTTGCTAAAGCCTCTTGGCGAAGCATATTACCAGTGGAACATGCAGTTCTTTGAAGGGCAGCTTGATATTCAGGGTGACCTCGAAGTTCGTGCTATGGGTACAAACAGCTTGATGCAAAAAGAAGTACGCAGCCAGCGACTAACCATGTTCCTACAAACTGCACAGAATCCTGCTATTGCACCGTTTGTTAAAATCTCTAAGATTGTCAGTGAGCTGGCTTATAGCCTTGACCTTGACCCCGATGAGATTCTTAACGACCCTGAAGAAGCAGCAATCATGGCACAAATCATAGGAGCACAAAATGTTGGACAAGGAGATGGCGGGACGGCTGGGGCCGCTGGTCAACAATCCGGAGCTATGGGAGGCTCTGAAGGAGCACCTCAACAACCTCCGCAACTTGGAGCTACAGGGACTGGCGGTGGAAACATCGGAACTGGGTCTGTACCGCAGGCAGGGGAAAGCGAGTTCACTGGCTAACCTAATGAACTTAAAAGAACAGGCAATAGAAGCACGTCAAAGAGCAGAGGAAAAATAATGAAGAAAGTACCTAAAATAAAATACGCAGTAGGCTCAGTAGCTCAAGCAGCAGCAGAAGGTGCAGATTCTTTATTGTCTGAAGCCCGTAAAGATGTTGTAGCTGCTCGTGGCCCTGAACCCGCTATGCCAAAAGAAGTTGAAGAAATGGCAGAGGCCGTATCTAAGGTACAGGGAAGCGCAGAGTCTGAAGCTCCTAAGATTGCAGCAGAGAATTTAAAAGACACTACAAAACTTGTAAACTCTTTTAAGTTCCAAGGCGGCAACAAGAAAATGGACAAAGCGTATATCATGGAATCTTTAAGCGCTGTTTCTGATTCTGCTATTGTAGAGTCTAAGCAATCTATTGCTGAATTCATTACTGACCTCCATCGCACACAGATTGACGAAGAGTCTAAGCCTTTATTATCTACAGATGATTTCAAAAAGCTTACTAGCTTTGCAAGCTCAGAAGAGCGTGTAGAAAAGAATGAGGGCGGTGAAGTATCCGATGTAGACAAGTACATTACCCTATACGGTCAAATGGAACAGTCTATGGACAAAGCTGGAACAAAAGAAGAAAAAATGAAAATCTTTGAGCGTTGGCAAAACGTAGAAGATTCTTTTGATAGTCAAGTTAGCATGAAAGCTCGAATGCAGATGGATGCAGAAAATGAAGGCCGTGAAGATTTTGCAATGGGCGGTTCGCTAATGGCTCCCGACATGCCAGTAGATACATATGATAACATTCCACCTGAAGAAATGGAAGCGGTAAAAGCTACACAACTTCCAGACGATGAAATGGAAGACGAGTATGCAGGCTTTGTGTTAGACCAAGCCCTTACTCCAGAAGACCAAGATTACTTGCTTAACGCTATTGAAGGCGATGAGCGACTAGGCACTATCTTTGATAAGGTCATGGATATTGCCGGAGAATTTGCTGGTGAAGGCGCTGTAGAAGGGCCGGGAACTGGCACATCAGATTCGATACCCGCAAGGTTGTCGGATGGTGAATTTGTTTTCACCAGAAAAGCAACTGACCAAATAGGTACGGATAAGCTTCAGTCTATGATGGATGATGCTGAACGTGCATATGATGGCGGTTTAATGAAAAAGTACATGGGTGGTGGCATACTGTCTAACGAGGAAATGGAAGACCCTGATAAGGAAGTCCATGACCAGATGTTAGGCGCTAATGCAATGCCCAGTGTACGCAAACGATAAGGCCACCCGAAAGGCCCCTTATCACTTTTAATTTTAACCTAGAGGCCACCTTGTAGTATCAAGCCCTATTCTTCAAACGCGAGTTGAGTAGCTACCTTGAAAAGACGACAAGCCCCAAAAGGAGCAGTGACGATGAGTGAAGTACAAGAAGTACAACAAGAAGAAACAGCAAACCCATACAACATGAGAAAAGACTATGGCGGCGAACAAGACGCTCCTTTTCAAAGTGCAGATGGAGTTTATCATAAACCTAGTCAGGCCACCTCTAAAGCAGCCCCTGATGAAGAAAACGCTAATTATAAAAAGCGATACGATGATTTAAAGAAACACTACGATACTAAGATTAACGAGTTTAAACAGAAAGAACAAGAACTTCAAGCCGAAGCTCGAATGACACAGCAAGTTGAACAGGCCGTTCGTCACGAGGATGCAGTAGAAGCAGAACAAGTTCAGGACGAGTATGTAGAAACGGCACCCGCTGTAGAGACTGATGACAGGCTCTCAGCACTTGAAGAACGTGAAGCCAAGATTGCACGTAAGGAAGCAGAACAAACTCTTTACTCTGCACATCCTGACTTTGCAGACATTCGCAAAAGTGATGAGTTCCATTCGTGGGCTAAGTCACAACCGGAAGCTATTCAAGACTGGGTGTATAATAATCCAAACAACGTAGATTTGGCAGTCAAAGCTATTGATTTATATAAATTAGAAAGCGGTATCCAAGTTTCTCAAGGTACTTCGCAACAGTCACAAACTTCGACCAAAGCTTCAGCGGCTGATATGGTATCAACTAAAACAACTGCTGTTGACGCTAAAGAAGCAAAAGTATGGTCACAAAGGGAAATTGCTGCCCTGTCTATGGCTGATTACGATAAATATGAAAAAGAAATTGATTCAGCCATCATGGAAGGCAGAGTAGTAGCTTAATTTTACAATTGTCTTTAAATAAGGAAACATAATCATGGCTCAATATTTTGAACCCGGAACAGATACAAACGCTAACTTTGCGAACTCTGTCGCAGGACAGAACAACTCTTACTTCTTGCCTGCTGTTTACTCGAAGAAAGTCCTTAACTTCTTCCGTAAAGCATCGGTTGCAGAAGCTATTACTAACACTGACTATGAAGGTGAAATCTCTGCCTTCGGTGATTCTGTACGAATCATTAAAGAGCCAGTAATTAGCGTTAGCGCCTATACTCGTGGTAGCGATACTACTGCTACTAAGCTGACTGACCAAGAAATCAATCTGGTTGTTGATACAGCTAACGCCTTTAAGTTCATCGTAGACGACATCGAAACTTCTATGTCTCACGTAAACTTTAAAGAAGTTGCTGCTTCATCTGCTGCTTACGCTTTGCGTGACGCATTTGATGCTGCTGTAATTGCTGCTGGCTTTGCTGGTCTGTCTGCTTCTGGCCCTGACCACACTCTCGGTACTGATAGCGCTACTCACCTTGGCGCTGGCGTATACGATGGTTCAGGCGCAGTTGGCTTGGACGTAACCGACCCGCTTGACCTGCTGGCTAAGTTTGCCCGTCTTCTTGACGAGCAGAACGTACCGGAAGAAGGTCGCTGGGTAGTTGCACCTCCTAGCTTCTACGAAGAACTGTCTCAGTCTGGCTCTAAGCTTCTGTCTGTTGACTTCAATGCTGGTCAAGGCTCCATTCGTAACGGTCTAGTTACTTCTGGTTTGCTCCGTGGCTTTAGCATGTACAAGTCTAACAACGTAGCTGCTCCAAGCAATGCTGATGGCAAGATTCTTGCTGGTCACATGTCAGCTATCTGTACTGCACAGACTATCACTAGCACTGAGGTCATTCGTGACCCAGATAGCTTCGGTGACATCTGTCGTGGTTTGCACGTATTCGGTGTTAAAGTCCTCCGTGACGAAGCACTCGTTGGTGCGTTCTACAACGTATAAGCTGTATCTAAATAAGTGCGGGGGCTGTAAAAGGCCCCCAATCTTTTAACAAATTAAAAGGCAAGAGAACCTATGGCAACATCTTACTTAGACTTAACCAATGAACTTCTTAGAGAACTAAATGAAGTTACTCTGGATTCGGCTAACTTTTCTTCTGCTGTAGGAGTTCAGGGCCATGTTAAAGATTCTATTAACAAAGCATACTTTGACATTATTAACTCAGAACCTCAATGGCCTTTCCTTTCTGCTGGAGACAGCGGCGAAGTTGACCCTATGTACGGCAACGTATATGTCGAAACAGTGATAGGTCAACGATATTATGAATTAAAAGCTTCAAGTGATTCCATCAAAAATGACTACGGTTCAATTGACTGGGATAACTTTTACATAACTACAGTAGGCGTAGCAGGAGCAACTGCACCCTACGTAGGACAAAATCTACGTTTTACCACCACGGAAGAATGGAAAAGCTTTCGCCGTGTTGGAGAAAACTTAGATGATGCAGACACTCAGTCATTCGGCGAACCTGACAGAGTTATACGCAGCCCAGATTCACGTAAGTTTGGACTTAGCCCAATCCCCGACAAAGTTTATCGTGTTTGGTTTTATGCTTGGAACTTACCTACAAAGTTTGTCGCATATAGCGATGAAGTAGTATTCCCAGAAATGTACACCACAGTATTGTTGGCTCGTGCAAGATATTACATTCACCAGTTTAAAGATAATCCTCAAGCTGCTTCTTTTGCAGCAGACGATTATAAAAAAGGTTTACGCAGTATGCGCTCAAACCTCATTGAGCCTACTCCGTTTTACATGACTGACGATAGAATGAGACTCGTATAATATGGCAGCTTCACAACCTTTTGGTTTTTCCGCTAAGGGTGGTTTAAACACCAACCTTAACGAAATACAAATGCTTGGACAGCCGGGAATTGCGACAGAGCTTCGTAATTTTGAGGTTGACCCTGATGGCGGCTACCGCCGTATTAGCGGCTTTACAGCTTATGGCGGCACTTCCGCTGCTAGACCTAATGGCGGTTTACCTGTATTAGGAATTAAAACATATGCAGACGGCGTTATTGTTTGCAGTGGAACAGACATTTTTTTCAGTAACGATGGAGCAACATGGTTACAAATTAATAGAGCATCTGTACATGCTTCCGGTGACAATTACTCAACCTTTACAGGTCGCTCAGTCTTGGCTCGTACAGGACAAGAACAAACCTCGATAGAGATTTACGAGGGCAGTAAGTCTGTATATGGAGAAGTAGTAATTTGTGACGGAGCTAACAAGCCCTATTACTTCTACATGACAGGCACTGGAGCATTAAACACTAGAACTTTTTATTCTAGTGAGGTTACGGTAAACAGCACTGAAGCTCCTAAAGTCTGTACAATACACAGTAACCACCTTGTAGTGGGAGGAACCGCAGAAAACCCTAACCAAGTATATTATAGTCATTTGCACGAAATGAACAACTTTACCGGCACAGGTTCAGGTGAAGTAAGACTAGCAGATAAAGTCATAGGTCTTAAAAGCTTTCGTGGCGACTGTATTATATTTTGTCAAAACAGTATTTATAGATTAGTAAACATTGAATCTAATGATGCAACCACTGCTATTATTCCAATTACTAAAAACGTAGGTTGTGTAGACGGCCAAAGCATTCAAGAAATTGGAGGTGACTTAGTATTTTTAAGCCCAGATGGTATTCGTACACTAGCGGGTACAGCACGTATTGGTGACGTTGAGCTAACTTCTGTAAGCAGAAACATTCAGCGAATTATTGGTGAAATAACAAGAAACATAAACAACCTTGTAATTACAAGCGTGGTGCTTCGGTCTAAGTCACAGTACAGATTATATTATAATAATCAAGCTCAATCCTCTTCTTTGTCTAAAGGAATTATTGGAACTTTTACAGGCCAAGGTTTTGAGTGGTCTGAAACTCAAGGAATTGAAGCGCCTGCACTAGATAGTGGATTTTTATATTCTGGCGTTGAGCAAGTTGTTCATGGAGATACTGACGGATATATTTATAACCACGACACAGGGCTTTCTTTTTTACATTCAGGAAGCGCAGCGAACATTGATGCTTTATATGAAACTCCTTACTTAGATTTTGGCGACATGGGTACACGCAAGACTTTACACTATGCTAAAATTTCTGTAAGCCCAGACGCAGATGCAGGCGGTTTTGCACAACCAAGCTTAAAAGTACAGTTTGATTTTGAAGATGTGATTGTTCAGCAGCCTCCTGTTTATGTTCTTCCTGAAATAAGAGGAGGCGCAACTTTTGGTACTGCTTCTTTTAATGTCGCTTACTTTGGCTCAACAGACAACCCACTCATAAGACAAACAATTCAAGGCAGTTGCTACACAAGTAATTATACAATTAGCAGCAACGACCAACTTGCGCCTTACACAATTAATGGCTTATACATAAACTACGTTCCCGCAGGCAGGAGATAATTAGATGGCAGGTACAAGCTACACAAGACAAAGCACAATTGCAGACGGTAATCTAATCACTGCTGCCCTTTTTAACAACGAATTTAATCAGATTGTAAACGCTTTTGCGTATTCAGCTTCTGGCACTACAGGACACACTCACGATGGTAGTGCAGGACAGGGCGGTGCAATTTCAAAGATTGGCGACCAAGATTTTAAAAATAAAATTGAAGTTAGCATAACTAATAATCGCATTGAGTTTTACTCTGAGGTGGGTGGTGCTCCTGTAGAGCAGGTACGCATTCAAGACGGAGCCATTGTTCCGGTCACGGACAGCGATGTAGACCTCGGTACAACTTCTGTAAGATTTAAAGATGCGTATGTTGATAGCGTTACTGTAACTAATAACATTGTAGTAGCAGGAACTGTAGATGGTCGTGATGTTGCAACTGACGGCACAAAGCTCGATGGCATTGAAGCCAGTGCTACAGCAGACCAAACTAACGCAGAGATTCGAGCAGCGGTTGAAGCTGCAACAGACTCAAATGTATTTACAGACGCTGACCACACAAAGCTTAATGCAATTGAAGCTAGTGCAACTGCCGACCAAACAGACGCAGAAATTCGCGCAGCCGTAGAAGCTGCTACAGATTCTAATGTGTTTACGGACGCAGACCACACAAAACTTAATGCAATTGAAGCAAGTGCAGACGTTACTGATACTACTAATGTTACAGCCGCTGGCGCGTTAATGGATAGTGAAGTTACTAACCTAGCACAAGTTAAAGCCTTTGATTCTTCTGACTACGCTACAGCAGCTCAAGGAACCTTAGCTACAAATGCTTTGCCTAAGTCTGGCGGTGCAATGACAGGCGCTATAACAACTAACAGCACTTTTGACGGTGTAGACATCGCTACACGCGATGGCGTGTTGACCACCACTACAACTACTGCAAACGCAGCACTTCCTAAAGCCGGTGGTGCAATGACCGGAGCTATAACAACTAACAGCACTTTTGACGGACGAGATGTTGCTGCTGACGGTACTAAACTTGATGGCATTGAAGCTAGTGCAGATGTAACGGACACAGCTAACGTAGTAGCTTCTTTAACAGCAGGCTCTAACATTACTATTGCTGCTGACGGAACAATTGCAAGCACTGCTTCAGGTGGTAATGAAACACTTCAACAAACATTAGCTATTGGAAATACTACAACTACTGATACTAAAATTCAGTTCCGTGACACAGGCTTATACATTAACTCTAGTGCTGATGGACAACTTGATATTGTTGCTGATACAGAAGTACAGATAGCTGCTACAACAGTTGATGTAAACGGTGTTTTAGATGTGTCTGGTAATATAGTAGCAGGAGGCACAGTTGATGGGCGTGATGTAGCTACTGATGGCACTAAACTTGATGGTATTGAAGCTAATGCAGATGTAACAGACGCAACTAACGTAACTGCTGCTGGCGCTTTAATGGACAGTGAACTA
>Ga0181388_1000499_pt1 | contig 13113 bp, 18 predicted proteins | sample 11SPOviralmetaG_FD_130120 | JGI IMG/M metagenome (GOLD analysis project Ga0181388, IMG submission 130120) | Marine viral communities from the oligotrophic San Pedro Time Series (SPOT) site, San Pedro Channel, CA, USA - 11 SPOT_SRF_2010-05-17 | ecosystem: Environmental > Aquatic > Marine > Strait...
CTCAGACATATTTAATCCTTAATTATGGCATTACAAAGTAGCGGACAAATAAAAATGTCTGAATTAAACGTAGAATTTGGGCTCCAAGAAACTAGAGTACTTAGTCTCAAAGATGCTTCTGATGGAACGGTGGCAACTATAAACACTGCAAACGCTTCAACGGACAGACCTGATGGCACAGCACCTCATGCTATTAGCGAGTTTTATAGCTATGACCATAGCGCGTCTTCAGTTACTAATAGTGATTACTACTGGCTTGGTGATGGTGTTAATGATACATTGAGGTTTACTAATCATAGCAGTACATTGTTTGGTAGTAATGATGACTTTAGCTATAGTGGTTGGTTTCGTGTAGATGAAACTAGTAATCAAATGCAATGGCTGGGTTCTTTTTCTGAAGCATCGCCAACTGGAGCTACTATGATTTTTATTCAGTATAATGCAACTTCAAACAGAATGCAGTTGAGATTCAGAAAAGGTGGTGGTGGTAATTTTCATCAAAGGTTCTGGTCTATCTCCTCTACTAACAATTACAATGTAACGGGGGTAAACAGTAACGGATGGAAATCTACGAACAGAGGGAATGTAAATTCAGAAGGTTTTGTTCACTTAGTATTTACCCGCGATAATTCAAACACTGCTTCTTCTGGTATGAACCTATACTGGAATGGAACAAAGCTGCCTGAAAGTATTCAGTTTAATTCCCGTAGTCTAGCGACTTTTAACATACGGAGTGCGGCTGTTGGAGATTCTATTAATGCTTCACCTAATAGTGCTAGTGTATTTAAAGGGGGTATAGACCAAGTAAGCGTGTATACCAAGACTTTAACACAGTCAGAGGTAACAGCTTTGTATAACAGTGGTACTCCAATAACTTGTTCTGATGCTGGAGTAACTACCAATTTGTTGGCTGAGTACAGATTAGAAAACAACACCACTAATACTAGCGGTACATTCCCTAGCTTAACAAATAGTGGAGGAACATTTACAGCTTACTAATATGAATACATACTATTTAATGACCACTGAGCAGAAAGATGCGGTGGAGACAGAAGTTTTGTTTCAAGAACCTTACAGCAATATTGCTACAGACAAATGGATAGTGGAATGCACGGCTGAAGGGCTAGACTGCATAACTGAATATGCCAATGCTGAGGCGTGCCGACAATATGTTATAGATAATTTAAGCGTGTGGGACGACCTATACGGAGTTTAACCGATATAAATACATTATGAGCAAATTATTAAAACTACTAGGTGGAAGCGCAGCGCCTCTACTAGACAAAGCGGCTGAGGTTGCAGACAGATTTATTGATACACCCGCTGAAAAGAAAGCTTTTATTAAAGAAGCATATCAGCAAGAAGTATTAGATCGTAAAGAAGCTAGAGAACTTGGTAAGAATAAAAGCACACCGGATATACTAACTTACGTTACTTTATTTATCGCTATTGGTTTAGCAACGGCTATATTTACTGACTTCCTTAACTGGGAAGCATTGACAGAAGTACAAAAAGGATTAATAACTACGTTTAGTGGGTTTTTCTTGCGTACCTTAGGTGATGTATATGGGTATTGGTTTGGTTCTTCAATGGGTTCTGGAGACAAGACGAAAGATTTAACTAAGCTGATGCGCAAGTAATTATACCCTGTAAGTAATAACCTTAAATAAAAACCAAATGACATTTTATTACCGCACGACCACTGCAACAAGTGGCGACCAACAAGTATCCGAAAAAGCCAAAGCTTTCTGGGAACATGCTTCAGAAAAAAAGAACTGGAGAATTGTACAATTACCTAATGGCTACTATCAAACAGAGTTGCTATTAGAAGGTTCCTGGAAAGATGTAACTCGCAGGGAAACTTTAGATGGTGCTGAACAAGCTATTGATAAATCGATAGAGCACTACAAATCGCGTCTCGAATTCGCGCAAGGACCTAAAGTCGTTAAAACATTCGAATAAACCAAAACACTTTAATTTAATATAATGGAATTTAATAACCCTAGCGAGATTGTAAAGGATCTCACCTTTGGCAATGCTGCCAATGAAAAAATTATGGCCGGCGTCAGTAAGTTAGCGAACGCAGTGAAGTCTACTTTAGGAGCTTCAGGCAAATGCGTAATCTACGAAGACGCTTTAGGCCGACCGGTCATCACTAAAGATGGTGTAACCGTAGCAGAAAGCGTAGTCTTGATGGATCCGGTCGAAAACATCGGTGCAACACTTGTTAAAGAGGCTGCCCGAAATACAGTGCGTGAAGCGGGTGACGGTACGACAACCTCGACCGTCCTCGCTCACTCATTATTAAAAGAACTAAGTGAATTTACAAGTGATGACAAAATTAGAGAAATTAAAAAAGGCGTTGAAGACTGTGCTAAGGAGATCTTGGAATATCTTGATACTACCAGTATTCCGGTTGATGGTGAAATGCTTAGGCAAGTTGCATACATTAGCACAAACAACGACGAAGAGCTTGGAGGCTTCATTGGTGAAGCTTTCGGCAAAGTTGGCAAAGATGGAGTCGTATTGATGGAAGAATCCGAAACGAACGAAACTTATGTGGAGTTTGTAGAGGGTACTCAATTTGATTCAGGTTTAAAGTCACCACATCTTATAACGGATAAAGATAAGGGCATAGCTGTTTTAGACAACCCTATGGTCCTTATTGTGTCTTCGCCTATACCTAATATAAGAAAGATACAAAGTGTCTTAGAACACGTTGTAAAGAAGAACAGAAGCCTGCTGATCGTCGCTGACGTTGAGCAACAACCTTACCAAACGTTACTAGCTAACAAGGTAAAAGGCAATATCAAGGTAAACATAGTGGATTTACCTGGGTTTGGGCCAACTAAGCAGGAAGCAATCGAAGACTTAGCAATATTAACTGGGGCTACAGTCATTAATGAAGAGCTTGGCGATGATTTGGATCTGATCAATCCCGAAGTGTTAGGAGAAGCGGTAAAATCCGTTACCTCTTCAAAGAACACTGTGATGCAGGTGGAGGCCGACCATGAGCAGCTTCTTGATCGTATTGAAAATGTACGTGAAAGAATTGGTTCTGAAACAAACCCTTACTTTAGGGGTAAGCTCGAAGAGCGTTTATCAATGTTAACCGGTAAGGTTGGACTGATTTATGTAGGAGCTGACTCACAGGTCGAACTCAAAGAAAAGAAAGATAGAGTAGAAGATGCCATCTATGCAACGCAAGCCGCGTTAAAAGAAGGTATCGTAGCAGGGGGTGGCGCAGCATTATTGCATGCATCATTAAAGATTAAACATAAGAATGTTGGATACACTGCTCTTCTTAGAGCTCTTAGTTCTCCGTTTAATACCATTCTTGAAAACGCAAATATTGTGCTCGACGAGCCGGTTGCACGTAAAGGTTATGGTATTGATGCTACTTCGGGGAAGAAAGTAAATATGGTTAAAGCTGGTATTATTGATCCAGTACTTGTAACCAAAACCGCACTAAAGAATGCAGTTAGTGTAGCTACAACAATTATTTCTGCAGATTGTGTAATCTCTAATATGAGAATGGATGAAAGCGGTAAATAATTATATTATTATAAAGAAAATCAAGGAGGCAGTCAAAAAGGTTGCCGGCCTTGAATTAACTGAAAAGCAGAATAGTGACGTTAGGTATTTAAAAGCTGAAGTTATTAGCTGCGGACCATTAGTAATCGGTGTTGAAGTTGGTGATACAATTAGATACGATAAGCACGCTGGACATGGTATAGAATGGAATGAAGATTTATTTCATGTAATTACCGTAGGCGACGTTGTTATTGTAGAATGAGACTAACACCCGCGGATTTACGCGATATGAATTTGTTTAAGTATTACAGGCTCGTTAGGAAATGGGCCTGTAAGACTTACGATATATTAGATGCTGACCTAGAGCTGCTGATATATCTTGATTGCAAAGAGCGTTTTACGCGTAATGATTTTATAGAAGGGTCATACACCTATGCATGGGATAAAAACCGCTGGGAAAGACTTAGAAATGATGGCTGGATTGATGTCTGGCGTCATCGGAATAGGACTACAATCAAATACAGTGTTTTCACAACATCACCTAAAGCGAAACGCTTGATTACACGCATGTATCGAGTTATGCTTGGGGAAGAAGATTTACCAATCGGTAGATCAAGCAAATTTTACAAGAACAAAAGTTATACTGATAAAGTCTATAATAAAGCTATAGACGATATGATTAAAGACAAAGAACGATGAAGCCAATTACTCACCAAGTTCAGCGCGCAAATGACGCTTCTCCTGTTAAGCAGACAAGAATAAAAAATGTTTTACAAAAAGGTAAGAATCTTGTAAATAGAAACAGTGAGCCTCAGGGTCCTGACTTTGGTAAGGCAGAAACGTTTAATGACTACAAGTCTATGGCGTCTACTTTTACGGATTTTAATAACAATACAGACACCGCGTTTACTCATACTTCACTTGATCCAGGTGCTGCGGAGCGCGGTACAAATCATTTTGCTAGAGTATCCGCAAGTAAAGGATCGTCTTCTGCTTTTCCGACAGAACAAAAAATGTATAGAACAACAAACGAGTCCGGTCAAGATCTTTATACTAGTGTTAAAAAATATAAAAAGAAATAATGAAAAGCCATCTAGAGCCTATTACAAAGCGTGCAGTTACTGATTACGGTAAAGCGCCTGCAAATCAAGAAGTTACATTAGACGCCGCGGGTAAAAAGCGTGCAAACTTTACAAATGCAGGCGACTGTGGTTGTTCGGGAAAGTGTGATTGCTAATGCCTTTTAAGCTTAAAGATAAGAGTACCTTGTTCGGTTACGATAAGCAAACTTCAACATTTGACACACCTGTATTTGAAAAAGACTTAGGTGATCAAGTGATGGCAGAAGCTAATCGTGACGGAACTATTTTTATTAATAAGGGTCTATCGCCAAAGCAAAAAGAAGATGCTATTGAGCATGAAAAAGTGCATTTAAATCAAATGCATCAAAATCGGTTAGATTACAACGAAAATGAAGTAATCTGGAAACGAGATACAAAGTCACCCATGAAAGTTTATAAAAGACAAGAGCTAAGCGAAGGCAATGCTAATCTTGAATGGGAAAACGAAGCATATAAATCATAACATTATGTATAATAAACCTATTACACAAAGAGCTAAGTCGCCTTTAAAACAAACAACGAAAGCCGTCAAAACAGAAGATGGAGGAACTTCACAAGTAACTAAAGAAATTAAAGTTGACGGAGAAGAAAAAACAGTTGATCAAGCTAAAGGTGGTAAGCAAGCTACCTCAGCAGGCGATTATTTAACTAACCTGTCTACCTCAGATAGATTTAAAAATGTATCGGGAGCTGAAATGGCTAAAAAAGGTTATATATCTAGTGGGTATGCCGATAAGTGGAACGAAATGACTAATTACGTTTCTCCTTCATCAACTAAAACCGTAGTTGAAACAGTAGATAACCCTGATAAAGAAATGGGCTTCACTCCTAAGGTTGAAGAAACAAGTACAAGAGTAGGCACTGTAGGGGACTATAGAAACAACTTAATGGTTAATCGTTCGGTTAATAGAAATGAAAACTTTGAAAGAAAACAAAACAGAAAGTTAGCCAAAGAGTATGCTCGCCAATCAGATGAAAAATCTGGTTTATTTGGTAACTATAAAGAGCGTCGCGATTTTATGAAGGGCAATGTTTCTAAAGATAAAATTGTAAGTACGTTTGATGCACTAAACGAAAAAACAGGTGGTGCTACAGGCAGCGGCAAAGAAAAATTTGCACAATACAGCCAAAATTACGCTGCAAGCCGTGGGCTTAGTAAAGCTCAACAAGAAGCTTCAAAAGCTGGTGGAGTAGATAGATCTTTAGCACAATATGAGCAAGGTGGTAATGAAAATGTTCGTCAGTTTAAAACTCTTGACAATAAGTATTTAGGCACTGCACGTGGTAATGATGCGGCTAATTTGATTGAAAATAGAACAGGTTATGAAATTAAGCCTGAAAATGAGTTTGAACGCGAAGTACCAGGTAGTGGTCTTCAAATGCGCTACAATCAAAACGTAGGCATTAAGAACTCTTCACCAATGAAAAAAGGATACTTTAAAGGTAAATAGCATGGCATACGTACAAAACAACTCACCTTTTAAGAAAAAAGGCGACGCACCATCGCGTAAAAAATCAGAAGGAAACTATGCTGCAGTCAAGAAAGGCGGCGGTACTGGTGGAGATGCTGGGGGTGGAATGACAAAAAAAGGCGTCGAAAAGTATAAAAAAGACAATCCAGGTAGTAAATTGCAGACAGCGGTAACTACTCCGCCTTCAAAGTTGAAGCCTGGAAGTAAAGCTGCAAAGCGTCGTAAATCATTTTGCGCACGCTCTAAAAGCTGGACAAGTGAACGTGGTAAAGCAGCACGCCGTAAGTGGAACTGCTAATTTTAAAATAAAACAATTAAATTAAATCAAATGGGAAAGAAGAAAGAAGCGGTTGCTAAAGCAATCACAGCAGATGAGCTAACTGAAGTACAAAAGTACGTTAACGCTCTGCAGCAGATTCAAATGCAGATTGGTGCATCGGAAATGCAAAAGAACGAGCTTATGGATAATGTAAAAGCATTACGCACTAAGCTAGCTGAGGTACAAGCTGATCTAGAAAAAACTTATGGAGACGTAAGTATCAACTTACAAGATGGGGCTATCACTCCTAATGATGCAGATAATAAGGAAGCTTAGTATCGGCAAGGACTATAAAAATGACGCCATGCACTATTCTGTTGGACAGGAAGTGTATGGCGGTCATACCATAGTTAACATATTAGAAGAGGAAGATAAGTACTCTGTCTATATTCAAAAAGGAGATTTGGTAATGCCGTGGAAAGACTTTAACAAGAACATGGCTATCTCTATCGAATATGATCTTAAGTGGTAATGCAAAGCATATACAACTTTATGGTATCTCCGTATGCTAAGAGAACCACATCAGAAAAAGAAATAAATGGTGTAACGCTGTTGTTAAATACAGAATTACAAAACCATCTTTATACTAGCAGACACGGAGTAGTCAAAGCTATACCCAAAGTAAACGATTTAGGGTTGCTTCCTGGTGATGAAGTTATTGTTCATCATAACGTCTTTAGAAGATTTAGAGATGTAAGAGGCGCTGAAAAGAACAGCCGCTCATATTACGAAGAAGATAAGTACTTCGTATACCCTGATCAGATATATGCGTTTAAACGTGATGGAGAATGGAAACCTGTAGCGGGTTTCATATTCGTTAAGCCTATGTTAGACGAGCATATGTTTTCCGAACATAACGAACTTCCTTTGATAGGAAAAGTTAAATATGCTTACGAAGGGTTTGAAAGTGGAGAGCTTATAGGGTTCACACCTGGTACAGAATACGAATTTAATATTGAAGGGGAGAAGGTTTACCGTGTTCCCGCAAATCGAATTACAATCAAGTATGGACACCAAGCAAGCGAAAAAGAATATAATCCTAGCTGGTCGCAAAGCAGTTGAGGAACTTATAAAGGTTGCGCAAGAAAAAATCATTACCAATACGGAAGATGATGTTTCTGCTGACCGCTTAAAAAATGCTGCTGCGACTAAAAAGCTGGCAATCTTTGACGCGTTTGAAATACTTACTCGCATCGAAGAGGAAGAACGCATACTTGAGAACAAACCGAAAGAAGAAAAAGAAAAGAAAACATTCTCAGGGTTTGCTGAAAAAAGATCTAGGTAATGTACGAGCAGAGTCTAGTAAAAGTTGTTGAGCCTGTAAAGCTTACAACAATCAGCAGATTAAATAGATCCAAGTCTTGGAAATATGGTTACAACAAGGAACACGATATAGTTGTTATCAGTAAGACTGGGCAGATAGGGCAAATACTAGAAGTGCAAAACTTGTGTATAGCATTGCCGCCAGCACCGAAAGGATTAACTAAAGGCTTAGATAAATGGGCTGTTCAAGAGTATCCTAAGGAGCTTAAAAGAATCAAGAGTATATTTGATTGGCAAACCTATCCAGATGAGTTTAAGAGCAATTGGGAGGGATACATTGATGAAGAATTCAACAGACGTGATGGTGGTTACTGGTTTTATAACAAGGGGACTCCTACTTATATCACTGGGACTCATTACATGTACTTGCAGTGGAGTAAGATTGATGTCGGTAATCCCGACTACCGTGAAGCAAACAGACTCTTCTTTATATTTTGGGAAGCCTGTAAAGCCGATACAAGAAGCTACGGAATGTGCTATCTTAAGAACAGACGGAGTGGATTCTCATTTATGGCTTCAGGAGAAACAGTCAACTTGGCGACCATCTCCAGTGATGCCAGATTTGGTATACTATCAAAGTCAGGTAGTGATGCCAAAAAAATGTTTACCGATAAAGTTGTACCGATATCCGTTAACTACCCGTTTTTCTTCAAACCTATACAAGATGGTATGGATAGACCGAAGACTGAACTGGCATATAGGGTTCCTGCTTCTAAGCTAACCCGTAAATCAATTCAGGCAAAAGAAAAGCAAATAGAGCTTGAGGGTCTTGATACAACTATTGACTGGAAGAATACAGGGGACAACTCTTATGATGGTGAAAAGTTAAAGCTTTTAGTACATGATGAGAGCGGGAAATGGGAAAGACCAGATAACATATTAAACAACTGGCGAGTTACAAAAACTACGTTACGTTTAGGGGCTAGAATTATAGGCAAGTGTTTAATGGGTTCAACATCGAATTCATTAGATAAAGGAGGTGAGAACTTCAAGAAGTTATATAATGACTCTAACGTAAGTAAAAGAAACTCGAATGGTCAAACTAAATCCGGGTTATATTCACTCTTTATACCGATGGAGTGGAACTACGAAGGATTTATTGATCAGTACGGACAACCAGTATTCAATAATCCTGAAGAAAAAGTGTTAGATCCTTTTGGGGACACTATTGAACAAGGGGTTATAGATTATTGGAACAATGAAGTTGAAGGTCTTAAGCAAGACCAAGACGGTTTGAACGAATATTACCGTCAGTTTCCACGTACAGAAGAACACGCGTTTAGAGATGAAACAAAAAATAGCTTGTTTAATCTTGCAAAAATATACGAACAGGTTGATTATAATGAAGATCTGCGTAATACTAATGTTGTAACCACTGGCAATTTTCAGTGGGTTAACGGTGTGAAAGATACAAAAGTTGTGTTTATGCCAACTCCTCAGGGAAGATTTAAAGTGTCCTGGATACCAGGAGCTGAACTTCAGAACAGGCAAATCACAAAAAATGGTGTTAAATACCCGGGCAATGAACACGTCGGCGCATTTGGTTGCGATAGTTACGACATATCAGGAACTACCGACGGTAAAGGTTCAAAAGGGGCTTTGCACGGCCTCACTAAGTTTACTATGGAAGATGCACCGCCAAGTTCGTTCTTCCTTGAATATATAGCCAGACCACAAACCGCTGAAATATTTTTTGAAGATGTATTAATGGCCTGTATTTTTTACGGTATGCCTATACTAGCAGAGAATAACAAACCTAGGTTGCTTTATCATTTTAAGCGCCGCGGTTACAGAGGATACTCTATGAACCGACCGGATAGACTTTGGAACAAGCTATCAGTAACGGAAAAAGAAATTGGTGGTGTTCCTAACTCGAGCGAGGATATGAAACAAGCACACGCTGCCGCAATTGAAATGTACGTAGATAAGTACGTAGGTTTAATGGAAGACGGGCAGTATGGCAACATGTACTTTAACGAAACACTAAACGACTGGTCTAAGTTTGATATAAACAAACGTACTAAATATGATGCCGCGATAAGTTCAGGCTTAGCAATAATGGCATGTAACAAAGAGCTGTATAGGCCAGTAGGTAAATTAGAAAGAACAAAGTTGAATATAAAGATTTCAAAATTCCGTCAAGAGGGTTTGAGTTCAGAAATAATAAAATAATTTATGGTTAAGTCGGTTTCAAATAGCGCTTTCCCCAGCCAAATAGCTAGCGATGCTGAAAAGATGTCGCAGGAGTATGGGTTGCAAGTAGGTAGAGCTATTCAAAACGAATGGTTCTCGAGTAATTCGGGTACTACTCGTTTCAGAAGCAACCAAAATACGTTTCATAACCTGAGATTGTATGCGCGTGGTGAGCAAAGCGTTCAGAAATATAAAGATGAGCTATCTGTTAATGGTGATTTGTCTTACTTAAACCTTGACTGGAAGCCGGTACCTATCTTATCTAAATTTGTAGATATTGTAGTTAACGGCATTGCAGATCGTTCTTTTGATTTAAAAGCATATTCACAAGACCCATATGGCGTAAGCAAACGCACAAAGTATATGGAATCTATTATACGTGACTTGCAAACAAAAGAATTAAATGAGTTTGCACAGCAAGCCTTTGGAATGAATCTTTTTGAAAACAGCCCAGAGCAGTTACCAGATTCTAAAGAAGAGCTTGAATTGCACATGCAACTAAGCTATAAGCAAGGAGTTGAAATTGCCGAAGAAGTAGCTATCAATACTTTACTTGATGGCAACCATTACGATCTAACTAAGAAGCGCCTTTATTACGATCTTACAACTTTAGGGGTTGCAGCAGTCAAAAATAGCTTTAGCCAATCAGAAGGGGTAACGGTAGACTATGTTGATCCAGCTTACCTGGTACACTCTTATAGTGAGTCTCCTTACTTCGAAGACATATATTATGTAGGTGAAGTAAAGTTTGTACCGCTAAACGAGCTTAAAAAGCAATTTCCTGATTTAGATGAAGCACAACTAGATAAAATACAGAAGCAAGGAACAAAAAACCATAGTGCTGGATACGATCAGTCATTAGTAAATCATGACGTTCGTGACAATAATGTAGTGCAGGTATTATACTTTAACTATAAGACGTACATGAACGAAGTGTATAAGGTTAAAGAAACTGCTACTGGTGCTTCTAAAATTATAGTAAGAGACGATCAGTTTGATCCTCCTGTAGAATTGCTAGAAGCTGAGTTTGGTAAAATGGCCCGCTCGCTAGAAGTATTGTATGAGGGTGTACTTATATTAGGTACTGACATCATGCTTAAGTGGGAGATGGCTAAAAATATGATGCGCCCTAAGAGTGATTACGCTAAGGTTAAGATGAACTACAGCATTGTGGCACCACGTATGTATAAGGGTAAGATTGAATCTATTGTAAGCCGTTGTACTGGTTTTGCTGATATGATACAGCTTACGCATTTAAAAATGCAACAGGTATTACAAAGAATGATGCCCGATGGTGTATACATGGATGCTGATGGCTTGGCCGAAATAGATTTAGGTAACGGTACAAATTACAACCCGCAAGAGGCACTTAACATGTTCTTCCAGACGGGTTCTGTTATTGGTCGTTCGTTTACTAGTGAAGGTGATATGAACCCTGGTAAGGTGCCAATTCAGCCATTACAAACCGGTGCGGGCGGTCAAAAGCTACAAACTCTTATACAAACATATAACTATTACCTGCAGATGATTCGTGATGTAACGGGTCTTAATGAAGCTCGTGATGGTTCTTCACCTGATTCAAGAGCATTAGTAGGTGTGCAAAAAATGGCAGCTGCAAATTCTAATACAGCAACGCGCCATATATTAGATGCAGGATTATTCTTAACAGCAGAAACTGCTGAGTGTTTGTCTTTGCGTATTTCAGACATATTAGAGTTTGGCTCATCTAAAGAAGCGTTTATACAAAAAGTTGTCGGGCATAATGTAGGTATACTAGACGAAATGGAAGATTTGCATTTGCACGACTTTGGCATTTCTTTAGAGCTATCTCCAGATGAAGAAGAAAAATCGCTTTTAGAAAACAACATTCAAACAGCTTTATCGGCTGGTCTTATAGACTTAGATGACGCTATAGATATTCGCGAAGTTAAAAACTTAAAGCTAGCTAACCAATTGTTAAAGCTACGCCGTAAGAAAAAACAAGAGCGCGATCAAATGATGCAACAGCAGAATATGCAGGCTCAAGCGCAGGCAAATGCACAAGCACAACAAGTTGCTGCTCAAGCAGAAATGCAGAAAGATCAAGCTTCTTTACAAACTAAGTCGCAGTTAGAACAGCTGAAAGCACAAATAGAGCAAGCTAGAATTGATAAAGAGGTGGAAGCTAAGATGCAATTAATGGCACTTGAGTTTCAATATAACATGAAGTTGAAGGGGCTGGAAGTAGATGCAGCAAAAACCAAAATCTCTGAAACTGAAGACCGTAAAGACGAAAGAACCAAAATACAAGCCTCGCAGCAAAGCGAACTTATAGACCAAAGACAAAAAGGCGGAGCACCTAAAGACTTCGAATCCTCTGGTAATGATATACTTGGCGGTGGATTTGGTTTAGGAAGCTTCGAACCTAGGTAATAATAACCATAACAATTATATAATATTTTATCATGAGTGAAGAAACTAAAGACACATCACCTGTTTCACAGGGTGATGATGGTACTATTAAAGTAGATTTCTCAGCAACACCACAAGAAGCGCCAGCAGAAGAACCTGTTGAGCAACCTGTAGAAGAAGCTCCGGTAGAGGAGCCAGTTGTTGAGGAAGCACCGGTCGAGGCACCGGTAACAGAAGAAGCGCCTGAAGAGCCTGTCTTAATGGAAATTACAGACGAAGAGGTAGAAGAGGCTACAGAACAGCTGGAAGAAGAAGTTGCAGAAGCAATTCAAGAATCCGCGAAAGCTGGGGCTAGCTTACCTGAAAATATTCAAAAGGTTGTAGACTTTATGGATGAAACGGGTGGCTCTTTAGAAGATTATGTACGTCTTAACACAGACTATTCTAGTTTAAACGAAGATCAATTACTTCGAGAATACTATGAAACTAAGTTTAGTGCTTATGACCGAGAAGACATCGACTTCTTATTAGCCGATAAGTTTTCTTACGACGAAGATGTTGATGATGAACGTGAAATACGTTTAAAGAAACTAGAGCGTAAGCAAGCATTGTCAGAGGCTAAAAATCATTTAGACGGTTTAAAGTCTAAATACTACGACGAAATTAAAATGGGTTCAAGATTGAATCCAGAACAGCAAAAAGCGGTTGAATTTTTCAATCGTTATAATAAGGAGAGTGAAGAGGCTGCTAAAGTAGCAGA
>Ga0181388_1000507_pt1 | contig 12983 bp, 15 predicted proteins | sample 11SPOviralmetaG_FD_130120 | JGI IMG/M metagenome (GOLD analysis project Ga0181388, IMG submission 130120) | Marine viral communities from the oligotrophic San Pedro Time Series (SPOT) site, San Pedro Channel, CA, USA - 11 SPOT_SRF_2010-05-17 | ecosystem: Environmental > Aquatic > Marine > Strait...
ATATTTCAAATTGATGCAGATGAACTACCACACGAATCTTTAATTAAAAATTTAAGAGAACTTTTAAGAATTAATACTACAACTGACTTATTTTTAATTCCTCGTGTAAATACTGTGGATGGTTTAACTCAAGGTCATATAAATCAATGGCGATGGAATGTAAACGAAAAAGGATGGGTCAATTGGCCAGATTATCAAACACGAATTGTACAAAATAATCCTAAAATAAAATGGACAAGTAAAGTACATGAGGTATTAACAGGTCATAAAAGTTATGCTTTATTACCCCAAGAGGAAGAATGGTGTTTATATCACCCAAAACATATACTAAGACAAGAACATCAAAATAATTTTTATAATACATTATAATGAATATAACAAAAAGAATAAAAGAACATAGAGAAATATTTTTAAATAAAAAAATTTTTGTAGATATAGATGATACTATATGTTTTTATAATGATGGTTTAGATAAATTTTCAACTAAAAGAGACTATAAAGATGCCCAACCAAATTTGGCTAATATAGAAAAAATCAATACATTATACGAAAATAGCAACCAAATAACCTATTGGACAGCTCGTGGTTCAGTAACAGGAATTGATTGGCATGATATAACAGAAAGTCAATTAAATAAATGGGGTTGTAAATACCATAACTTAAGTGTAGGTGAAAAACCAGCATATGATTTACTAATTTGTGATAAAACTAAAAGAATAGAAGAAATATGAATACATCAATAAAATTTAATACTGATAAGCTATTTACAAATATTACTAAACAAGTACAATCATTTTTAGATGAAAACAATTGTACTAATGGAATAGCAACTATATTCTCCCCCCATACAACATGTTGTATATGGTTAACAGAAGATGAACTTTTACATCTGGCAGATGTAAGATTTTTTTTAGATACTATAGCTCCCGCTTCTAAAGATCCTGAAGGGAAACAAAAAAATACAAAATATTTACATGATATGATTTCATTAAGAAATGATGTATCTGCTGATGAACCTATTAACGGTCATTCCCATATTCGTTCAATGTTTTTTGGTTCATCTGAAACTGTTCCTGTAATTAATTCAAAATTACAATTAGGTAAATGGAAACAAATTTTTATAGTAGAATTAGACCCTAATAGAGATCGTGAAGTATTAATAACATTTACGGGGAATTAGATGAAGATTTTTATTATAATTAAAGAAATCTCAGAAAGAATCCCTAGAAAAAATTTTCAATTATTAGGAGATTTACCTTTATGGCAACATTTAGTAAAAGAACTACAAGATTATGATGTATACATAGATACTGATAGTAAATCAATTCTTAATGAATGTTCTAATATGAATAATATTAATGCTTATCAGAGGAAACAAAATTTTATAGACCTTGAAAGTGGAGAATTGAGTCCTGCTCTTTTAATGATAGATAACTTTTTAGATACATTTGTGGATGATGATAATGAAATTATAATTACTACTCATGTAACTTCACCTTTCTTAAAAAAAGAAACAATATTAAAAGCAGTAAACATTCTAAAAACGGGTAAATATGATAGTGTCCACTCAGTTACTAAACATCAAGAATTTTCTTGGTTAGAGGATAATATGAAACCTATTAACTTTAACCCTAATGTAGTTCAAAAAACACAAGACTTACCCCCAATTATTATGTCTAATGGGGGGTTTTTTATTTTTAAGAAAAAAACTTTTAAACAATTAAACAATCGTATAGGAAAAAATCCTTATTATTATCCTTTATCAGTTCCCGAAAATATTGAAATAGATAACTACGATGATTTAAAATTAGCAAAATTAGTAAAAAAAGGATTATGCAATTAGTAGATGTAACATTAAGAGATGGTGGCTTCACTTGTGATTTTGATTGGCCGTTAGAATTTGCCCAAGAATATTATAATTTAGTTTCTAACTTAGGAGTTGATTGTATGGAATTAGGATATTGGAAACAAACATCCAAAAGCCAAAATAGATTTTTTAATCTTAATATGGAAACTATTAACCAAATAACAGGGGGGCAAGGTAAAAAAAATGTTTGTGTCATGATTGATTATCATTATTGTAGTAAAGATTTAAATGATTATCCTACAAATAATCAAAACGAAATTAAAATGATTAGAATGACTGCAAGAAAAGATATGATTGATGAGGCATTTGATTTTGCTTTAAAGCTAAAACAACATACTGGGTTAGAAATAGCCTTTAATATCTTTAACACCACAAACTACACAGATATAGAACTTAATATTGTACTTAATAAGGTACTTCAGTCAGATTTTGATATAATCGGATTTGCTGATACTCATGGACATCTTGATTTAAATAAAGACATTACTAGATATGAAAATCAATTTAAAAAAATAAAGGAATCAGGAAAAAAAACATGTTTTCATTTACATAACCATACGGGGAAAGCTTATACAAACTATACTAAATGTGCCGAAAGTCCTTACATTGATATTTGTGATACATCTATTGGGGGTTTAGGAAAAGGTGCAGGAAATTTAAAATTAGAAGAAGTTTTAGATAATGATAAAGCTTTAATATTAAATGAATTTATTAATAAACATTATAATTTTGTATTTAAAAAAACAACATCCCCCTACTATATGATAACAGGTAGATATGGTATTACTGATAATTATGCTACACAAGCTATAAAATTAAAAGTACCCATGAATTTATTTATTAAATTTTGTTCTACTATAGAAGGGCTATATAAGGATAATTTTAATAAAAAACTTCTAGAAGAATATCTAATATGAATGTATTAATAACAGGAGTAAGTTCAGGTTTGGGGTATGAATTAGCAAAAAAGTATATAATTAATGGTGATAATGTATATGGTACAAGTAGAAGACCAACTAATTTAAATATTAAACATTTAAAATGCGATTTTAATAATTTATCTAACCTAACATTAGAATTTGATAACTTTACTAAAAATATAACCCAAATTGATTTAGTTATATTAAATGCAGGTATATTAGGAGAACTTAAAAACACTTCAAGTTTGCAAATTAATCAATTTGAAGAATCTTTTAAAGTTAATGTATTATCTAACAAAGTTATACTAGATACATTAATAAATAAAAATATAAAAATACAACAAGTTATAGGGGTATCATCTGGGGCTGCTTTAAAATCGTATTATGGTTGGTCATTATACTGTACCACAAAATCATCATTTAAACAACTAATATCTTGCTATGCTGATGAAAACCCAACTATTCATTTTACATCATTAGCCCCAGGTATTATAAAAACCCCTATGCAAGATTACATATATAATATAGATGAAAATAAAATACCATCTGTTAAAAAGTTTAAACAAATGTATAATAATATGGATTCTGCAGAAGATGTAGCTAAAAAAATATTTAATTATACCCCTAATTTAGTCAAATTATCATCAGGAGAATATTTCGATTTAAGAAGTATAAAATAATATTTAAAATGAAAAAAAACACACCTATAATTAAACAAAAAATGCTATCGTTGGACAATTCATTGGAAAGACTCCAACAACTAAAAAACCAATACAAAGACCAAACAGTATACATCATAGGTACAGGTCCTTCCCTAAAAAATTACAATTTAATTAAACTGAAAAATTTTTTAAAAGATAAATTTGTAATAGGAATAAAACAATCTTATGATATTTTAGAAGATGTTATAGACATCCATTTGCTTAATTTTTGTAATTATACCCCTATAAAGTATAATAAGATAAAAAATACCATTATAAGTTGGATAGTATTTACCCCCGATCATCCTTATAATATTATAAATAATAATATTCCTCATGATTTTATGTTACCTATTTATAGAAATAATGGTGACTACTATAATACTATAGCAGGAAAAAAAGATTTTGAAAACTTGTTAATTGAAAATTCTTTTGATAGACCATGGGGACCAGGTATAATGTATGAGGGCGGAATCCCCTTAGCTTTATACTGTGGTTGTAAAAAGATTATAACTTTGGGATGGGATATAGGTTCAATTGATCCTGACGATTATAAAAATAATAAATCTCCCCATAGTCATTTTTATAAATCTGAACTTATAAATAACAAAACAAAAGACAACATAGGATATGAAGAAGCTACTATAGTAGTTAATTCAACCGAATATTTATATAAATTTTTACAAAATATTAATGTAGAATTAAACATAGTATCAGATATAAATCCCGCACATAAAAGTATACCTAGGATAGAAATACCAGAAATACAAAATAATTTACTTAATACCTTATAATATATGATAACATACTTAGATATACCCAATAACCCCCATAAATTCAAACAATTTTATATTACCTTACAAGGTTGTTTTATAAATAATAAAAATACCCCACCCTTTCCCCCTAAAAATTATTTAACAATTATACATAAAAATAAATATCTTAAAGCAGGAATTCATAAAGATTCTGTAAAAGAGGGAAATACTAATTTATATTGGAATGATGATTATATAAAAAATCCAACTAAGTTTGATATAGTAGAAGATAATTTATTTCTTTTATATGATGATACATCTGATAATTACGCTCATTTTTGGTTTGATGTTTTTGGTCAATTATGTTATTATGATATTTTAAAAAAAACTAATCCTAAATTAAAATTATGTTTAAGGCAAGAAGATTATGTAGAAAAAGGTAGATATGATTATATTAAACAAGTACTTGATTTATGTTACCCCGAAGAGACTCCTTTTATACTAAAAAAAGACCAATTTTATAAAATAAAAAACCTCATTATACCTAATGCTTTTTATTGGTGGCCTGAATCCACAGGACATGAACCTATTTTAGATAAAATTAAACAAGTAATTTCAAATATAAAACCTATTCCTGTTTCTTCTAATGGATGTTATATATCAAGACAAGACACAATAAAATATGGGTGGACCCATAATAGAATTTTAACTAATGAACTAGAGCTTATAGATAAAATTAAAAATAAACTAAACTACGACATTATTGAATTAATGGATTATGATATTATAGGTAAAATCCAAATATTTAAATCTTATAAGAATATTATTCAACAAAATGGAGCATCAAATGTTAATATAATTTTCTCTAGCCATAAGAATACTCATATTCTTTTGGGTCACCCCCAACATTCTGGATGGACAGGTGCTAAGGTACTCCAATTCTGTAAATATGTTAATAGTAATTTAATACTTTTAAATAATATAGGAAGGGAAGTAAAGAACGAATGTAGAGCTAATAACCCTTGGGAATTAACAAATATAGATACATTAATAGAAGATTTAATAAAAATAGACAAAAAACAACATTAAAAAGTTTAATCCTAATATTATGAATACCCATATAGTAATCCACATAATGCCTTATGAAATAGATTGTTTTGAATGGCAATCAAAACAATTAAAACAAGGAAGTTATTATTTAAATAATGATGATAAAGTACTAGTAGACGTAACTTTAAATTTAAATCTAATTGAATGGGAAGAATCAATATTCCCTAAAGAATATTTTATAGAAAAATTTTATAATATTGAAAAACTATATGACTGGGCAGATACTAATTTCATAGCAGATGATAATAATATTTGTTTGGGATGTAATGACAAACGTAGAAGTTCTATTAATAAATCTACATCAGATAACATAGTATATTTAGATGCTGATATTATATTTAATCCTTATACTTTAAAATATTTAATTGATTCTGCTAAAATAATTAAAGACGAATATTATATAATTTCCCCCCAAGTGCCCAAAATGTGGGATAATACATGGGATTCTTTAGTAAATAAAGAATTTATAAATTCATTACCTTCTTACGAAAATTATAGTAACTTTGATCCTTATAAAGTGTATACTACATCTGGTGATTTTAATTTAAAACCCCATAAGGGATTTAAGATGGGGGGAGGGTTATTTAATTTAATATCTACTAATTTATTAAAGTATATAAAAATTCCAGAATCATTAGGTCCTTATGGTTTAGATGATACATTTATTACAAGTGGTGCACATTTAATGAAAAGACAAAATTACAATATCAATCAATATGTAATTGAAAATATAATAGTAACTGAAAATTTAAAATATAAAAATAACTTATATGAAAAATACATTAAAATTATAGATACAAAAGATACTTCTACAAAAAATTCTTATGACGCATATTATGATGAAATATTAATTTTCTGGGAAAAAATAAAAAATTCTAAAAATTAAAAACAAAAATATAATATGAAAATAGGAATAGTAGGATTAGGTGTTATTGGCTCAGCATGTAAATTCGGTTTTGAAAAATTAGGACATGAAGTATTAGAACACGATATAGTATTAAATACTAAACTTTCGGATATATTAGAAAGTAGTATAATATATATCTGTGTACCCACCCCTAGTAAAAAGGATGGATCATGTGATACTTCTATAGTAGAAAAAGTAATCTTAGACTTAAATCAATTAAAATATCAAGGTGTAGTAGCAATTAAGTCAACAATAAAACCAACTACAACAAAATCATTACAGAAAAGAACGAATTTAAAAATTTGTTTTGTCCCTGAGTTTCTTAGAGAAAGATGTGCAATCACAGATTTTACCGAAAATCATGATTTATTAGCTATTGGGACAGAAGATACATCTACATATAATCTTATTAAAGAATGTCATGGCACTTACCCCCAACATGTGGTTCAATTATCCCCTACTGAAGCTGAAATATTAAAATACTATTCTAATGTTTTTAACGCATTAAAAATAACATTTGCAAATGAAATGTATGAAGTATGTCAAAAAATAGATGTAAATTATACTAAAGTAAAAGAGGCTTTCGTAAAAAGGGGCACTACAAAAAACATATATTTAGATGTTAATGATAATTTTAGAGGATATGCAGGAGTATGTTTACCTAAAGATACAAAAGCCTTAGATTCATTAATAAAAGAATTAAATTTAGATTTAAAATTATTTGAAACTATTGATAAAGAAAATGATAAATTTATAAAAACCATATTTAAAGGAATGAGAAAATGAAAAAAATAAAAATGAAAAAAATACTAATAACTGGAAGTCAGGGATTTATAGGAACTTATATATGTAATGAATTTCTATTAAAAGGATATCAAGTAATAGGTGTAGATAATTTTTCAAAATATGGAAAATTAACAAGACCTCATGATACACATAAAAATTTTACTTTATATGAAGCTAATATTTTAAATGATGAGTTTAAAGATATAGTAAAAAAAGAAAAACCAAATATGATTATAGCGGGGGCAGCTATGATAGGTGGAATAACATACTTCCATAAATTTGCTTATGACTTACTAGCAGAAAATGAAAGGATAATTGCTCAAACTTTTGATGCCGCTATTAATGGTTATCAAGAAGGATGGTTAGAAAGAATATGTGTATTATCCAGCTCTATGGTATTCGAAGAAACTAAATTATATCCTACACCTGAAAGTGAAGTAAAAACGTGTCCACCCCCCGCTTCTACTTATGGTTTTCAAAAGCTAGCAGTTGAGTATTTTGCTAAAGGAGCTAATGAACAATATGGTTTACCTTATACTATAATTAGACCATTTAATTGTGTAGGTGTGGGCGAAGAAGATTCAATCCATGAACACGAAATAACTAGTGGAAATATTAAATTAATGATGTCTCATGTTATGCCCGATTTAATTAATAAGATTTTAAAAGGTCAAAACCCATTACATATTTTAGGAGAAGGTAACCAAGTTCGATGTTATACTAATGGTAAAGATTTAGCACGAGGTATAAGAATGTGTGTTGAAAGTGAAAAAGCTATTAATGATGATTTTAATATATCTACTTCTGTAGCAACTACAGTTCTTGAATTAGCTGAAGCAATTTGGGATAAAATTAACCCAGGTCAACCTTTTACATACACCCCCGATAAACCTTTTATGTATGATGTACAAAAACGTATTCCTAATACAGATAAAGCAAAAAACATATTAGGATTTGAACATGAAATATCTTTAAATGAATCTTTAGATGAAGTTATAGAATATATGAAAATAAAAAACAACTAACAATGAAAATCTCAGCAGTTATAGTATCTAGAAATGATAATTATGGTGGCCATTTAAATGAAAGAGCAACATATTGTCTTAATTCAGCAATAGAAACATTTGACGAAGTAATATATGTAGATTGGAATTCAGAAACACATAGTTTACTTTATGATATAAAAGATAATTTAATTACTAAAGGTAATTTAAAACATATAGTAATAACACCTGAAGTAGCTAAAATATTAACTAATAATGATCCTGATGCACAAGTTTGTTGTGAAGTATTAGGTAGAAATATTGGTTTAAGAAGAGCAACAGGAGATTGGTTAGTAAGTACTAATATAGATATAATAGCTCCTAAACGAGATGAATTAGAAAAAACTATAAATAATTTAGATGAAAATTCATTTTATACTATTAGTAGAAGACACATTGAATGGGGTCCTATTAAAGAATTCCATGGTGGTGAATTAAATTTTAACGACTGGGAAAATCTTAGAGAACATTTAATAAAAAACTCAGAAGAAAGACACCATAAAGAACAAGTAGTAAATGGAGATAATTATAGTATTATAAATTGTTGTGGTGATTTTCAAATAGCACCCAAACATGCATGGGACGAAATAAAGGGATTTGAAGAAGATTTAATATATGCCTTACATAGTGATACTAATGTCCAGAAAAAAGCTGTTATGCACGGATTTGGCTTAAAAGCTTTATATTACCCATCTTTGTTTCATATAAATCATGGTAGTAAAGGATATGGGGGTGGTGGATTTATAGATGGTATTAATAAAAAAATCAACGACCATTATAGATCAATAATTAACCAACATAAAACCCATAATACAGAAAATTGGGGATTTAATGATATAGAAATAGAATATGAAACAATCTAAAATACAAGAACGTATAACATACTTAGAACACGAACTAGCATCTAAGCGTCATGACGGTTATACAGAAAAAGGATTAAAAGAAGAACTTAAAAAATTATATTTTAAAGCAAAAAACAAATGAAAACAAGCAACTTTAATACTATAATAAAGTCTTACCACTTAGAAAAATAAAATAAATTTTAATATGAATATAATAATCCCAATTGGGGGCATTGGTCAAAGATTTAAAGATGAAAATTATCTTATGCCAAAACCCCTTATTAATGTTTTAGGTAAATCTATGATATATAGAGTTATAAATAACTTAAATATAGATAATAACGATACTATTTATATTATTTATAATAACCATCTTAAAGAATTTAATTTTGAATATTTATTAAATTTTTATTTTCCCAATAAAAATATTAAATTTATTTCTTTAGATTATGTAACTAAAGGGGCTACTGAAACTGTATTGAGTTGTTTAAATACTTTAGATAATAAAAAATTAAATGAAAATATCCTGATTTTAGATTGTGATACTTTCTATGAAGATGATATTATTGAATCTTTTAAAACTTCATTAAACAAAAATATAATTCATTATTTTACAGATACTAATACTGACCCCCTATTTTCTTACATTAAAACTAATGACAATAATCAAGTTATAGAAATAAAAGAAAAAGAGAAAATATCAAATAAAGCAAACACAGGGGCTTATGGGTTTAATAGTGGTCATTTATTAAAAAAATACTGTAATAAAGTTTTAAATTTAAAAAAAGAATTATATATTTCATATGTTTACAACGAAATGTTAAAAGATAATGTCGATATATATAGTAAGGAAATATATAAATTCCACTGTGTGGGAACTCCTTTACAGTTAAAAGTTTATTGTAATCAAAATAAACATAAAACTGAAAAATTAAGATTTTGTTTTGATTTTGACAATACTCTAATATCATATCCAACAATACCAGGTGACTATTCAAGTGTAGAACCTATTACTCGTAATATAAATTTTGTTAAATTACTTAAGGAATTAGGACATACAATTATAATATACACAGCTAGAAGAATGCGAACCCATGGAGGTAATGTAGGAGCAGTAGTAGCAGACATTAGTACTGTAACATTTGATACATTAAAAAAATACGATATACCTTATGATGAAGTGTATTTTGGGAAACCATATGCTAATTTTTATATAGATGATTTAGCAGTTAACCCATCAATATCATTAGATAAATCATTAGGTATTTTTAATACAAATACCCCTCCTAGAGACTTTAATAAAGTAGAATTTAAAGATGATAAAGTAATAAAACATACTTCAAATAAAGGAGAAGTATTTTGGTATAATAATATACCTAATAATTTAAAAGAATATTTCCCTAAAGTATTTAAAGCTAAAGACAATAATCTTATTTTAGAAAATATAGAAGGTGTTAATTATTCTTATTTATATATTAATAAATCTCTTATAATTAATGATTTAGATAATCTTTTTAAAAATTTAAAAAAAATACATAAAACACCTTATAAATTTAAAAATGATATTTACGTCAATTATGTATTAAAACTTACTAATAGATATTATAATAATAAATCATTATATAATAAAATTCCTAATTCTAAAAAAATATTTAATAAAATTATTGATGGGTTAAAAAATTATGAAGATAATTCATTAGGAACCCCCTCAGTTATACATGGGGATCCTGTCTTTACTAATATCTTAAAAACAAAAACAGAAATTAAATTTATTGATATGAGGGGTAAATTAGGAGATAAATTAACGTTAGAAGGAGATTTATATTATGATTATGCTAAAACTTATCAATCTATTATAGGTTATGATTTTATACTAAATGATATTGAAATAGATAATATCTACACTTCTAAATTTATAGAAAAATTTGAATCTTATTTCAGTAAAAATGAAATGAAATATATAAAATTAATAACAGCTAGCTTAATATTTTCACTTTTACCCTTACATGTATATTCATTAGATAAATTTGATAAATATCTAAAACTAACAAAACAATTACTATAAATGAAAGTAGCAGTAGTAACAGGAGGGGCAGGTTTTATAGGTTCTAACTTAGTAGACCAATTAATAAAACAAAATATAAAGGTAATTGTTTTAGATAACCTATCTACAGGAAAAAAAGAAAACATTAATCCAAAAGCTGAATTTATTAATTGCGATATTTCAACAGCTTCAGAAATAGATATATTATTTTATATAAATGGGGCTGATATTGTATTTCATATGGCGGCCCTCCCCCAAGTTCAGCAATCAATTGAAAACCCAACAAATAATAATAATATTAACAGTACTATTAATATACTAGAGGCTAGTAGAAAAGCTAACATTAAACGAGTTATTTTTAGTAGTACTTCGGCTTTATATGGTAATCCTGTATATACTCCTATAGATGAATCACACCCAATAAATCCTTTAAGTCCTTATGCTTTACATAAATTAGTAGGTGAAAATTATTGTAAATTGTATTCTGAAATATATGATTTAGATACTGTATGTTTAAGATATTTTAATGTATATGGTAATAGAATGTCTAATGAAGGAGCTTATAGAAGTGTAATTTCTGTTTTTCAAGAATCTTTTATTAATAAAATACCTTTTAATATTGTTAATGATGGTGAACAAAAAAGAGACTTTGTACATGTTAATGATATAATAGAAGCTAACATATTATGTGCTCTTAATGATAAATCATTTAATGGGGAAGTATATAATGTAGGCACAGGTAAAGCATACACAGTAAATGAAATAGCAGATATGTTTAAAGGAGAAAAAAAATATGGAGAAGTAAGAATTGAACCTCAAAATTCAATAGCTGATAATAAAAAAATTACAAAAACACTTAATTGGAAATCAAATAATAAATTAAAAACATGGATTTTAAAACAAAAACAATATGAAAGTAAGTAATTTTAATACAATAGTAAAATCTCATCAACTAGAAGAAATGAAAGAATATTTTGACTATTTTGATAAGATAAATTATGGAGAACTTAATTATGATGGGTTATGGAAATGGGCAGGTATTTTAGATTCATTTTATAAATTATATGGAAATATCACTCCTAATTTTAACACATGCGTTGATATAGGGGGAGGATTATCCCCAATACAGTTAATATTATCTAATTATGGTAAGGTAATAAATGTAGATGATTGTTCTCATACAGGGGGTAAATGTTTAGCATGGTTTCCTACTAGAGACATGTTTTATGAAGAATCTCCTGGATTTGACTATAAAAAAGAAAATATTGAAGTTATACAAAAAGATTTTTTAACCTATATTAAATCGGTACCTGATAATTCTATAGATTTATACGTTGATGGGTGTTCTTTAATACATTTTGATGTTGAATCAGAATATAGTTTCCATGATGGTATTACTGAGATAGCACACCATATGAATAGAACTTTAAAACCAGGTGGTCATTTTATATCAACTTGTGATGTATTTAATCCTGTAATGAGAGATAAACTTCCTAATATTTTAAGAAATGATGGTATAACTTACCCCCACATTTTGTTTAAAGTTTTTTGTAATTCAGGATTAATTCCTTTAGATGAAGCAGATTACAATGTTGATGAATTTTTCTCAAGTATAGGAAATTCTCATGGTTGGTCCCACTTAGATCCTACTGGAGTACAAATTCCACATTATAAAAAACAAAATCCTAAATATTCTACAAGAAAAGATTTACCTAAATATCACAGCTGGCAACAATGGCAAGAAATATACCCTGGATCGGGTAATACAAATGGTTTCCCAATGTTAATAGCTAGATTTGTATTCACTAAAAACTAAAAAAAATGGACAAGTATATTTACCGAGCAAAGCTCGACAGAGTAGTAGACGGCGACACAGTAGACGCCTTAATAGATGTTGGATTCGACATCTGGTTTAAGAAACGAATTAGATTTATGGGACTAGATACCTGGGAATCTAGAACACGAGATTTAGAAGAAAAAAAGTTAGGTAAACTAGCTAAAGAACGTA
>Ga0181388_1000508_pt1 | contig 12946 bp, 12 predicted proteins | sample 11SPOviralmetaG_FD_130120 | JGI IMG/M metagenome (GOLD analysis project Ga0181388, IMG submission 130120) | Marine viral communities from the oligotrophic San Pedro Time Series (SPOT) site, San Pedro Channel, CA, USA - 11 SPOT_SRF_2010-05-17 | ecosystem: Environmental > Aquatic > Marine > Strait...
ACCGGCTTTCATCTCTTTGACTAATCTCATGTAGGTTTTTAAAAAAGCTTGAAAAGCATTATTATTCTGAGAGTTAATTAATTCCCAACCAATCTCTCTTCCTGCCCAGTAAACGATGGGGTGAGTCCAAGGATAGTTCTGCCTTGGCGATGAAGATTTCTGAGCTTCGATAAATGCCTCTTGCGGAGTTGGAATATTAATTGCACCCATAGAGCTTGAACATGCTTTGAGAACTTCTGTAAGAGTTGGGAGATAATCGTTTGCTTGAATTACCGTTTCAACTGCAGCATTGATGCATTCAGCTGGATATTTTTTTAAGCTTTCTGCCCAAAGCTTTTTTGCTTCATTGAGCCTGTGATCAGTCCCGAAGACTTTATAAAATTGATAATGATATGAAAGCTCCAACTTTAAAAAAAGATTATCAATTGCTTCAATAAACCTTTTTCGCTCAGAATTCGAGATTATCTGCCCATGAGTCATCTTTCGTTCTTTCTTTGAACTGTTGAGTAAACTCTCCTGGTTCATTATGTCTGTTAGTTTTTTTGTCATTTTTTTCTTCGTAAGAACCGATCAACTCTTTGCGTTTAACAAAATCTACAAATTTTGAGTTCCAAGATCTCAGAGCAGTTCCATTTTCTTTCCAGTAAAGTATAAACTCCTTTAAATGTTTTAACGCATCATTCTTTGAAACATTCGCTAACTCTAAAATATCAAACGCATCAGAAGAGGGCGACCAACTTTCATCGATGCACACTGGCAAACCTTTATTTGCGGAATTCTCTTTAACCCATTCCCTGCGAATAAAGTCTACAAATAATACGTTCCAATTATCTCTAACCTGATTTTTTTCTAACCAATACATTTTGAATTCATTAACTTTGCTTGCAATAAATTCTTTGTTTACCTTACCCATCTCCAATACCTCAAATGCTTGAATTGAAGGTGACCATGAGTAATCAAGCTTTCTTTTCCCGGAGTTTAAATTATTTCCTGGTAGTTTTAATTTATATAGGTTTTTTGTAGCAGTCGACTCTTTTGTCTGAGTTTTTTGTGCAAAAGATACTAATTTCAAATCAACCAATCTTTTTAAATGATTAATAATCTCTTCCTCGTCTAGGAATGAAATTTTTTCTTTTATAAGATCAGCTGTCTCGCTAGGTGAAGACAATGATGCTGTGAGATTCTTAGTAGCTGCTAAGACGATTGCGCATTCAATTCCTAAAGTTTCTGCTTCTTGAATGGAGAAAGTAAATAAATCTTTTTTCAACTATCCTCGCCTCTTGCGAACAGCTTCGCTGATAACTTGAAGGCAATTAAGAGTGTCGTCCCAATTCATGCATGCATCAGTAATGCTTTGACCATATGTCAGGTTATCAGTGATGCTTTGATTACCTTCCACTAAATGACTTTCAAGCATAAAGCCTCTTAAGCTTTGATTACCTATTGAAATCTGTTCTGCTACATCTTTCACAACATCAATTTGCTTTTTAAATTGCTTTTGACTATTTCCATGGCTCGCATCAACCATAATGGAATCATTTACATCTGCTTCAATTAATGCGGTTAGTGTTTGCTGGATTGCCTCTGAGCTAAAATTAGGCTCTTTTCCACCTCTTAAAATAATATGAGAGTCTGAATTTCCAGAGGTTTTGTATATGGATACTCTGCCATCCTTCGTATTTGAAAAAAATACATGTGGATGATTTGCAGCTTGAATTCCGTCAATGGCTGGTTTTAAAGCTCCAGTTGTTCCATTCTTTATGCCAATTGGACACGAAAGACCAGATGCTAATTCCCTATGAGATTGACTTTCTGCAGTTCTAGCACCAATAGCTCCCCAAGAAATAAGATCTGCAACATACTGAGGTGAAATAGGATCTAAAAATTCTGTTCCTACCGGAAGCCCTATTGAGGTAATGTCCCTAAGAATTTTCCTTGCTAGCATTAAACCTTTATTTGCATCATAGCTTTCATTGATATCTGGATCATTTATCAAACCCTTCCAACCAACGGTTGTTCTTGGTTTTTCAAAATATACTCTCATAATTATTAACAAGTCAGAATTCAGGTCATTTTTTGCCTCTTTTAACAAGTGCGCATACTCAAGAGCAGATTCTGGATCATGAATTGAGCATGGCCCACAAATCACAATCACTCTGTCATCCTTACCATGCAGGATTTGGCTAGCCTCATTTCTTGTGCCATATACAAGTTTCGAAAGTTCATCAGTAAGTGGATATTCAGAAATTACCTCATTTGGAGTAATGAGATCGAACTTTTCAACAATCCTTGTATTGTCTGTGTGGTAAATGGATTCCATGCATCTGATATTAATGCAATTAAATTAAAAAAATAGGTTTTTACTCATCTTATTATTTCTTTTTTTACCCAATGAAAAACCTTTAAAATCAACATTTTTATGCAAAATCACAAGATGTTGTGTTAAAAAGGGCTTATAATTACAGCATCTTGTATAAATTGAACTAATGAAGTCTCAAGCACAACTAGAATTCCCACAATTTAAGGGCGAAGCTTTAACGCAACTTCCAGACGATTTATTTATTCCGCCAGAAGCATTAGAAATCTATCTTGAAGATTTTTCTGGCCCAATGGATGTTCTGCTTTATTTAATTCAAAAGAAGGATATTGATATCTTGGATTTAGATCTCTCTGAAATCACCGATCAATACATCCAATATATTGAATTAATGGATGCCTTGAAGATAGAACTTGCTGCTGATTATCTGGTAATGGCAGCAACTCTAGCTCAAATAAAATCTAGAATGTTAATTCCACAGTCTGAGGAGGAAGAGGAGGAGCAAGATCCTCGATCCGAACTTATTAGAAGACTGCAAGAATACCAAAGGTATAAAAGTGCATCTGAATCTATCTCCAATTTACCGAGATTAGATCGTGATTTTTTTCTTGCTTCTTCGGCTTTGCCAAAATTTAAAGAGCGTGAAGAATCTTTGGAAATATCCCCTCAGGAACTTGCAGTGATCTTTCATGAAGTTACCACGAGACCTAAATTTTCTGCACATCATGAAATTCATTTTGAAGAACTATCTACACAAGAAAGAATTTCGTTAATCTTGTCAATTATTAAGAAAAGAAACGTAATCCAATTCTTTCAAACATATCAAAAAAAAGAGGGCAAACAGGGAGTCGTGGTTGCGCTATTGGCTTCTTTGGATTTAGCAAAGGATGGACATATTGAGCTAATCCAAAACAAGGACTCAAATCAACTATACCTAAAATCAACTAATCGAGGAGTTCATTAGATGAATAATTTTGAAAACTTGCCTAATTTTGTCGAGTCTATTCTTTTTGGAGCGGGAAGACCAATGCGATTATCTGAGATCAAATCCCTTTTAGGATCTCAGAATATGGAAGTAGACTTACCAAGTATTAAAGTGGCATTAAACTCATTGGAAGATAGGTATGCAGACAGTTCCATTGAAATTAAAGAGGTTGCCTCGGGTTTCAGGATGCAGATAAAAGAAAGTTATGGTGATTGCCTCTATCCTTTATGGAATGATACAACCAATAGACTGTCTAAAGCATTAATGGAAACCGTTTCCATCATTGCCTACAAGCAGCCTGTTACCAGGGGTGATATAGAAGATATAAGAGGGGTTACTGTTAGCACTCAAATTATTAGATCATTGTTAGATAGAGAGTGGATTAAAGTAGCTGGTTATAGAGATGCTCCAGGCAGACCTGCTTTATTTGAGACAACAAAAAACTTTTTAAATGATTTAAATCTTAAATCATTAAATGACTTGCCTCCATTGCCTGAGGCTTTGCCAGCAGAAGAGGCCCTTGATCAGCTAGAAGCTGGCTAATTGTATGCTGCGATTGCAGAAGTTCTTGGCTCAAGCTGGATTGGGTTCAAGGCGCTCATGTGAGCAGTTAATCAAAGATAAAAAAGTTTTCGTCAATGGCGCGGTAGCCTCTTTAGGGGCAAAAGTCTCTGAAGCTGACGAAGTGGTTTTTGATAACCAAAAAATATTATTAAAGAGCGCTGAATTAAAAGTTGTTATGCTGAATAAGCCCCGTGGAGTTTTATCCTCAAAGAAAGATGACAAGAAAATTAAACTCGTATTTGATTTTTTGCCAAAAGTTGAAAATGAACCCGATTGGATTGCAGTTGGAAGACTTGATATAAATACTTCCGGCTTGATGCTATTTACCAATGATGGAAGCATGGCTCACCAACTTATGCATCCCTCATTTGAAATTGATAGGGAATATCTTGTTCGAGCTAGAGGCCACTTCAATGAACAAAAGAAGAAAAATATGCTATCTGGTATCAAAGTTGAAAATGAGATTTATAAATTTTCAGATATTGTGCCTGGAGAAAAGCAAAGCACTAATCAATGGTTTTCAGTTTGCATGCTCACAGGAAAGAATCGTGAAGTTAGAAAACTTTTTGAATCTCAAGATTTAGAAGTAAGCAGGCTGAAGAGAGTAAGAATAGGCCCAATTTTTTTGCCCTCAACTCTTAGGGAGGGTTCATGTATGAACTTAACAGAATCCCAGATCAAAGAGCTACAAAATTATGGAAAGTAAAAAAGTTCTTAATTTTTAGCAGTGTTAGGCATTCACTTTTTTAGATAGCTCATCAAATTTATAATAGTGATTGTTTGATTCAGAGCTATCTTCGCTAAAAAACCATAGGTAGCATTTTAATAGTTCATTTGGAGTTTTCAATGTGTTAGGGTCTTCAGCAGGTCTTGCAGATGCCCTCATTTTAGTTTGGGTTGCCCCAGGATCAAAATTAAATACTTTGATTAAAGAGGTTGTTTCAAGCTCATTTACAAAAATCTCTGCTAACCCCTTTAAACCAAACTTAGAAACTGAGTAAGCACCCCAAAAAGCTCTGCCAACATCCGCGACGCCAGAAGAAGTAAAAATAATTCTTGGCATCCGTGAGTCCTCAAGGGCTGGTATCAGTGTTCTGGAAAGGAGGAATGGAGCTCTGAGGTTGATATTTATTACTTCATCCCAGCGTGACAATTCATAATCTTTTAGTGTTGTCATAGTGCCTAAGATGGCTGCATTATTAATGATACCGTCTAATGCCTCATATTCATCATTGATGACTCTTGCTATTTCATGGACTGATTCATTATTCAATAAAGCAAGATCAACTTCCAAAATTAAATGTTTTTGGGATTCATATGAGTGCTCAAGCTGATCGTAAACTGTATCTAACTTTGATGAATCCCTGCCTAAGAGAATAATGTTAGCACCTAACTTAGAAAATTCTATTGCCAAAGCCTTGCCAATTCCATCAGTTGCACCAGTGATCAGTATTGTCTTTTTAGATAAATTCATTCTTATAATTTAATGATTAATTCATATAATTCATCTGGATGATTAGCACCAAGAATATGCTCAGCACAATCATCCGCTTGAAGCGAATATCCAAAATAGCATCCAACAACTTGTGTTCCTGCATTTATGCCAGCCTCGATATCTTTGGCATGATCGCCAACATAAACACACTCCGTTGGATGTATTCCCAAATCTTTGCAGCCTCTTAAAATTCCTTCAGGGTTCGGTTTAATAGCATCTAGGTGATCAGGACATATAAGCGTTTTACAATTCTGAAATACAGGTTCATTTATTAATATTGGTTCAGCAAAACGTAAAGGCTTATTAGTGACTATTCCATAAGGAATATCATCCTTCTCTAGTAACGCTAACATCTCTTCGATGCCATCAAAGGCTCCACCATGTTTTAGTAGATTGGATTCATATTCTTCAAGGAGCTCTTCTCTTAACGCAGAACATTTTTCATCTGAAATATCAATATTGAACGCCAAGCTAGTTAGTTTCCAGCTGCCATCAGATACATGGCTTCTAATAATTTCTGGATCAAGTTTTGGCCGATTATGTTTCGTCAGTAAATTATCCAAGCTTGCTACAAAATCAGGAGCTGAATCTAACAGAGTGCCATCAAGATCAAACAGAACGCCTTTAGGCATTTTTGGATCCGTGCATCATATAATTTACTCCTAAATCATTGTTCAGATTTGCTGTATGAAAAATTGGGTTGTAAAACATCCCTTTGCTCTCAATTAATTTTATATTCGCATTTCGCATATATCTCTCTAATTCCGATGGCTTTATAAATTTGCTCCATTCGTGGGTTCCTTTTGGCAATACGTTAAAAATATACTCTGCGCCAACAATTGCTGTAACAAACGATCTAGGATTTCTATTTAAAGTTGAAAGAAACATTTGACCATTTGGTTTTAAAAGATCTGAACATGCTTTAATTAGTTGACCCGGATCAGGAACATGTTCAATTACTTCTAAACAAGAAACTACATCAAAGGACTCGCTTTCCTGCTCCGCCAACTCTTCAGCAGTTATAAGTCTGTAATCAATTTCAAGCTGCATTTTTTCTGCATGAAGTTGAGCAACTCCTATATTAGCTTCAGTTACATCAATAGCAGTAACATTAGCTCCTTTTGCATCAAGAGCTTCCGCCAAAAGCCCTCCGCCACAACCAACATCTAGAACCTTTAAACCCTCTACAGATATTTTTTGATTGATATAGTTTGCTCTTAAGGGATTAATAACATGCAAAGGTTTGAAATCGCCAGTTGGATCCCACCAATTCTCTGCTATTTCAGCAAATTTATTTACTTCATGTTGGTCAATGTTTTGAGTCATAAATACCTTTTCAAAAAGTGGATGATTACATTATCACGTGTAAGAATAGGCAAGTTTATTATTTTTTCTAAAAGGAAGCTAACATATGCCAGAAAAACCAGTTGCTATTGTTACAGGTGGAAGCAGAGGAGTCGGTGCTGCCACAGCAAAAATGCTTTCAGAGAATGGGTGGAATGTGCTAATTACATGTTCTTCTTCTTTAGCAGAGGCTGAGATAGTGGCAAAAAAATGCTCAAGTAAAATAGCGGAGGTTGTCGCATTGCAAGCAGATGTTGCAAAAGATACTGACTGCAAAGCCACAATTAATATGGCTGTTGAAAAGTGGGGCAGAATTGATGCTCTAGTTAATAATGCTGGCACAACAAAATTTGCTTGGGATCATTCAGATTTAAACAGTCTTGACGCTGATGACTTCCAATACATATATGGTGTTAATGTAGTAGGACCATTTCAAATGGTGAAAGCTGCAAAAGAACATCTTATAAGAGCTGCAAATTCTTGCGTTGTTAACGTATCGTCAATAGCTGGCTTAAAGGGTATTGGAAGCTCGCTTGCTTACGCCTCCTCAAAAGGCGCTTTAAACACAATGACTTTATCTATGGCAAGAAATTTGGGCCCGATAAGAGTGAATGCTGTTTGTCCTGGTTTTATCGAGGGAGAATGGTTAAAAAAAGGAATGGGCCCCGAGATGTATGAAGCAGTTAAATTGCGAGTGCAAACAACAACACCTTTAAAGCAAACTTGTACTCCTGAATCTGTTGCTGAGGTAATAGTTAATTTAATTGAAAAAAGTGAACTTGTGACAGGACAATTAGTAACAGTGGATGGTGGTGCCAGCCTAAATTTATAGAAATTTTTAAAAATCATGTAGCTTAACTACAATATTTTTTATTATATAAGCCTATTTTTAAAGTATTTTTATTAAACATTGACAATGTCTTTTAAATAAATTGCAATGTACTACAAGTTTTTTAAATTAAGTTAAATGCATATAGTTGCCTTAAAATCTCCCGACTCAAGAGATCTCCGCTCTGTAATTCATCCCGATACAGTTGGCAAGATCGTAAATCTTCAAGGAATAACATTTTCATTTGAATCAGGCATTGGAGATGGCATTAATATTCCTGATCAAGTTTTTATTGATCTAGGATTAAAGGCAATATCTAGGGAAGAATGTCTTGCAAATGGCAATCTTATAATTACTCCTTCCTCACTTACCACTGACGAATCGAATAGGGTGCAAGCTGGATCCACTGTTTTAGGGATGTTGGATCCATTTCACTCTGGCGATGAACTTAAAGCATTAAATCAATCAAAAATTAATGCCGTGAGCATGGAATTCATACCAAGAATAACTAGAGCTCAAAAAATGGATGTATTAAGTTCACAGGCAAACCTTGCAGGTTATGCAGCTGTTTTAGAGGCTGCCCAGCATCTGTCTTCAGCTCTTCCGATGATGATGACTGCAGCTGGAACACTTAAACCAGCTAAAGTGTTTGTTATTGGTGTTGGCGTTGCAGGGTTGCAAGCTATCGCAACAGCTAAAAGGTTGGGTGCCAGAGTTGAAGCATTTGATACTCGTGATGTTGTGGAGGAGCAAGTTAAATCACTTGGTGCAAAGTTTGTAAAAATTGATTTAGGTGATACTGGCCAAACTGATCAAGGTTACGCAAAAGAACTAACTCCTGAACAAATATCTAAGCAGAAAGAACTTCAAAGCCTAGTCTGCGAAAGATCAGATATTGTGATTACAACAGCTCAAATCTTTGGAAGGCCAGCTCCTAAAATTATTGATGAGGCTACAATTAAAAAGATGAAACCAGGAAGCGTAATCCTTGATATGGCTGTAGAAACCGGTGGGAATGTTGAAGGCTCTGTTGTAGATGAGGTTGTAGATATTAACGGTGTAAAAGTTGTTGGTATCTCATATTTAGCTTCAAAGGTTTCCTCACATGCTTCTTTTGCTCTCTCAAATAATATTATTAATTGGATCACAGATTTTTATGATGAAGAATCTCATGCCCTTAGTTTTGATTTTGAAGATGAAGTTATTCAAAGCAGTGTCCTTGCATACGAAGGAAAAATAATGAATGAGAGGTTTGCATAATGGAAATGTATATTTTGCTAGGATTTGTTCTATTGTTGTCTATTTTTTTAGGTTTGGAGCTAATTTCAAAAGTTCCAAGCACTCTTCATACACCCCTAATGTCAGGTGCTAATGCTATTTCTGGAATCGCGTTAGTTGGTGCTTTAATGCTGTCAAGCGCCGGCCAAATGCAGGACATTTTAGCTTTCGGCGCTATTTTATTTGCTTCTATAAATGTATTTGGCGGTTATTTAGTTACAAACAGAATGTTAAGCATGTTTAAGAAGAAATAAAAAAAATGGAAAATATAACCAACATCCAAGTCATCCAAAATATTGTTTACATTGTTTCCTCTGTAATGTTCATTCTGGGCATTAAGATGCTTGGCAAGGAAGCTACGGCAGTCAAGGGAAATTATCTATCTGCCCTTGCTATGTTCTCTGCGGTTGGAGTTACTTGTTTAAGTTTAGAAATTGACCTCAAAATTATTCTTGCTGGTATTTTATTTGGTGGCCTAATAGGCTCAATTATTGCTCTGAAAGTAAAGATGACCGCTATTCCAGAAATGGTAGCTTTGTTTAATGGTTTCGGTGGTTTGGCAACATTTTTAATTGCATGGTCATCCTTCAACGAACCAAGCAACTCTGTCTTCCAGCATGTGTTAATCATGTTAACTATTTATATTGGAGGTATAACTTTTTCAGGCTCCTTGATTGCGTATGGAAAACTATCTGAAAAGTTAAAGCTCGGTAAAGGCTCAATAATTACAAATATTTTCATATCTTTCTTTTACTTGAGTATGCCGGCATTAATCTATGTAATTGCCGAGCCTTCAATTTCTCAGTTTGTTCCTCAAGTCCCATCCTATTTTTTAATATTCTTAGGTATAACATTAATTGCTGGCATTGGATTTGTGATGCCAATTGGTGGTGGTGATATGCCTGTTGTTATATCTTTGCTTAATTCACTCTCCGGTATTGCAGCAGCTTTTGCAGGCTTATTATTGTTAAATAATGTACTTATTGTTGCTGGATCTCTTGTTGGAGCCAGTGGATTAATTTTAACTATCATAATGGCCAAGGCCATGAATAGAACTATCACAAATATTCTATTTGTGGGATATGCATCGTCTGCTCAATCAGGTGCTGCTGAGGAGCAGGGTGAAGTTAAACCCATTACTGCTGATGATGCATATTTAATTTTAGAAAATGCATCAAGTGTGTTGGTGGTTCCTGGGTACGGTATGGCAGTAGCTCAAGCTCAACATGTTGTTAGAGAAATGGGAGAACTGCTTGAGGAGAATGGTACAGAAGTAAAATATGGAATTCATCCTGTTGCAGGACGCATGCCTGGCCACATGAATGTTCTGCTAGCAGAAGCAAATGTATCTTATGATCTGCTTGCTGAGCCTGATGATGTAAATCCATCTATGGATACTATAGATGTTGCGATAGTGATTGGTGCTAACGATGTAGTTAACCCTTCTGCGACTGAAGAGGAAGGAAGTCCAATTTACGGAATGCCCATCATAGAAGTACACAATGCCAAAACAGTTTTTGTCCTCAAAAGATCAATGTCCTCAGGTTTTGCTGGGGTGCAAAATCCATTATTTTTTAAAGAAAATACCAGAATGTTATTTGGTGACGCAAAAGAATCTATTGGCCAAATAGTCGCAGAATTTAAAGACTAAATTCCCCCTGAAGTATGGTAAAATTTACCCTTATTTAAGGGACTTTTCCACGTAAAAAAAATATCGATTTTAGGGTTAAAAAATGACTGATTTTGCAAAACAAATCTTACCAATAAATATTGAAGATGAGCTTAAAACCTCTTATCTAAGTTATGCAATGAGTGTCATTCATGGAAGGGCACTTCCAGATGTACGAGATGGTCTTAAACCAGTACACAGAAGAATTTTATTTGCTCAACATGTCCTGAGAAATACATACCGTCAACCATACAAGAAATCAGCGAGAGTGGTTGGAGATGTTATAGGTAAATATCATCCTCATGGTGATTCTGCTGTGTATGAGGCAATGGTAAGAATGGCTCAAGATTTTTCAATGAGATATACCTTGGTTGAAGGGCAGGGTAACTTTGGCTCCATAGACGGAGATTCTCCGGCTGCCATGCGTTATACCGAAGTCAGAATGGCAAAAATTACAGATATGATCCTCAATGATATTGAGAAAGAAACTGTTTCCTATTCTCCTAACTATGATGGAACAGAGCAGATTCCAGATGTAATGCCTACAAGAATTCCAGCCCTGCTTGTAAATGGCTCATCAGGTATTGCAGTTGGAATGGCAACAAATGTACCTCCGCATAACTTAACAGAGGTATTAAACGGATGCTTGCTTTTGCTGGAGAACCCTAAAGCAAGTATTGATGAAATTATTCAAATCATCACCGGCCCTGACTTTCCGACAGGAGGCACCATAGATGGAAGAATTGGAATATACGAAGGCTATAAAACTGGAAGAGGAATTATTCATGTTCGTGCCAAAACTTCTGTAGAAGAGGATAAATCAGGAAAGAGCTCGTTGATAATTAATGAAATACCTTACATGGTAAATAAAGCAAAAATGCTCGAAAGAATTGCCGAGATGGTAAAAGATAAGAAGATTGATGGAATTAGTGAAATCAGAGATGAGTCTGACAAAGATGGTTTAAGAGTGGTGATCGAAGTTAAGAGAGGAGAGTCTGTTGAGGTCTTAGAAAATAATTTATTTGCTCAATCACAACTGGAGCAATCCTTTGGTATTAATTTTACTGTTCTTGTAGATGGCCAACCTCGCGTATTAAATATAAAGGAGATCCTGCAAGAATTTATAAAACATAGAAAAGATGTTGTCACTAAGAGAACAAAGTTTGATCTAAGAAAAGCTAAAGAGAGAGGCCACATTGTTGAAGGGTTAATGGTTGCAATAGCTAACATTGACGAAGTTATAAAAATAATTAAAAAATCTAAAGACACCAAGATTGCAGCAATTGAGCTATGCAAGAAATCATGGAAAGCTGGTCCAATTGAAGCAATTCTTAAAAAAGCTGGCAAGGATGCTTGTCGCCCCAAAGGTCTTTCGTCTGAATATGGCATTAAAGGAAAAAATTATAAACTTTCTCCAAATCAGGCTAAGTCTATACTCGAATTAAGACTAGGAAGGCTTACAGGTCTTGAGCAAGATAATCTTTCTGCAGAATTTAATGAAATCCTAGAAGTTATTTTAGAACTTCAAAAAATCCTTGATGACAAAGAAACTCTCTTACAGTTAATCAAAGATGAGTTAATAGAGGTTAGAGAAAATTTTGGAGACGAAAGAAAAACGAACATTAATGATACTCGTCATGACATTTCAAACGAGGACTTAATTCCAGAAGAGACAAGAGTCTTAACCTTATCTAGAAGCGGCTATGCCAAAACTCAACCCCTTGATGAATATAGAGAACAACGACGAGGCGGTGTTGGCAAAGCTGGTGCATCAGTTAAAGAGGAGGACTTGATTCAAAATCTCTATGTATTGAGTTCACATAGTCAGTTACTTTGCTTCACCACTAAAGGTAAAGTCTTTTGGCTAAAAGTATATGAAATTCCTGTAGCAAGCAGAACATCCAAAGGCAGACCTTTGGTTAATATGTTGAAGTTAGATGACGATGAGACAGTGACACAAATTCTTCCTGTAGAAGAATTTTCAGAGGATAAATTTATTTTTATGGCAACACGAAACGGAGTTGTTAAAAAAACAAATTTAAATTTATTTCATAAAAAATATAAATCTGGAATAAAGGCAATTCGATTAGATGATGATGATAAATTGGTTGGAACTGTTATTACCGACGGTGATAATGATATTTTGCTTTCATCTTATTCCGGTAAATTAATTAGATTCCACGAATCTAAAGTTCGTCCCATGGGCAGAACAGCAAGAGGTGTAAAAGGGATAACTCTTAAAGATGGCATGAAGGTTATTTCTTTAATGGTTGGTGATCCATCCAAGACCATTTTATGCTTATCTGAAAATGGTTTTGGAAAGAGAACAAAGTTAGAAGACTTCCCCTCATATAATAGAGGTGGTCAAGGTGTCATCGCATTAAAAACAAGCGAAAGAAACGGAAATATGGTCTCTGCAGTGGCAGTTGATGAGAATGATGGAATTATGCTTATTAGCGATAAAG
>Ga0181388_1000513_pt1 | contig 12886 bp, 10 predicted proteins | sample 11SPOviralmetaG_FD_130120 | JGI IMG/M metagenome (GOLD analysis project Ga0181388, IMG submission 130120) | Marine viral communities from the oligotrophic San Pedro Time Series (SPOT) site, San Pedro Channel, CA, USA - 11 SPOT_SRF_2010-05-17 | ecosystem: Environmental > Aquatic > Marine > Strait...
ATACTAGTACTAATTACCTAGCCACACTAGAGAAAAACAAATATGCTAGAACCCGTGTTGCCTCGGCAACAAAAGGCGTGGGTGATTTGCTACGAGAATTTGATGCCCTGAAGAAAGTGGCCCTAATAGTTGACCCCAATGGCTCTGGAGAGCAAATCCTTAGTAAGAAGAAAATGCTCGATGAAATTACCAACCAAGTAACTTTGGGTGACATGAACGAGGTCACTTCCCAAGTTTTGGCACAGGAAGTTAGGCTAACTTTTGCCATTGCAAAATCACAAGGTAACAGCGGTCAGGCTCTATCTAACAAGGACTATGATAACTACTATTCTTCAATATTTAACTCGACCGACACTAATGTTGTTGAGAGAAATATTAAAGGTTTGATTGCAGAATCTTACGGCGATGCGATAAGACAATCTAACGCATTTGGCGCGGCCCCGGGTATGCAATACGTCAGAAGTGCTAGTGGAACTAGGTGGTGGTCAGACCCTGATAACCTCATCTTGTCGGGTGCTAATGCGGGCGTTCAGGAGCTATTAAAACAAGCGTTAGAGGAACAAGAAGAGCTTCAGATGAATTCTTCATTCGGTCGAGAAGCACTAGAAAGGGCTGAAAGAGAAAGGGTTGAAAATGAAGGGGGTTCTCCAGACACGGAAGAAGAAGACGAACCCGCTAAGAAGAAAAACGCGCAAGTAGATGTACCTCTTGCTGAAACTGCCCAACGAGAAAAAATTGATGGGGTAGTACCGAGTGTCGCTCAAAGGATTGAACTATATAAAAGCGGACAAAATATCTTTGTAGATGAAGAATTTGTCACGGAGAACCCTCTGTTTGAGCCATTCCTAGGGACTACCATCAACGCAAATCTGGGTTCAGGAGATAGCAAATAATGGCCGGTCTAGTCCCTTTTGAGAGTACATCCACTATAGATAACGAAGAACCCAAAGGGTTTGCACCTCTTGAGGGGACTACTGTCATTGTAGATGAAAAAGATAAGAAGACTCGTAGCCAGATACGGGCGGAAAACAACTCCGGAAAAAGAGAAAAAGAGACTCCTGAACCTCCAAAAGAAAACCCTTTTCAGTTCCTAGATGAAAACACTGACCTTATGGGTACAGAGACTAAACTCCCTGACCCTATATCAGGAATGTATGAAGATCTAGAACGCCCTGAAGGGGGGAAGTTCATTGGGGGTGAGCAATTCGAGAAAGCAAAGGCTCGCTACGACTTCTACAAAAACCACCCCGACTCGAAAAGAACACTGTCAGGTCGGGTTGTATATAACAATAAAGTCGTACCCTACCCAGAACAATCAATGATGGGTAACATGAAGGTCAAAGCAGGGCAGTTAGTTGGTTTGGGTGCCCGTAATTTAGGGGTGAATCTACTTGAATCTGGTGAAGTAATTACAGACGCCGTAGGAATAACTGACCCAGAAACTACTTATGTAAAGGATAACTTCGCTAAATTAGACACAGGCGGCGATCTAGGTGACAGCTTGCTTGTTGAGGGTGTAGGTCTTGTCGGCGGCGGGGGTGTAGCGGCCAAAGGCGTAAGTACTCTTATAGGTAAAATAGGTAAGTTGAAAGATTTCAAATATGGAAACATCATAAAGAATATTGCGGGTGCGATAGGTTTTGATGTTGGTGTAGCTTCTACAGCTAACAGTGACGCTAGTACTCTGCTAGTAGGCTCTAATAGTATGATGGAAGATATATTTGGGTATCAACCTGAAATATTTAGCGGAGTAGACGTAGACTCTGACGACCCAAAATCCAAGCAAGAAATGGCAAAAAGGATGAACATCCTAATGGATGGTCTTTCTATGGCAGGAGTAGTTACGGCAGGGGTGCAGGGCGCATTATTCGCCGGTAAAACTGTCTACAACGTACTATTCAAAGGCTGGGCAGATATGGCCAGTACAGGTGTAAGAGAAGAAGAATACGTCCGCTCTATTTTAGACACATTAACTGGTGTAGGTGACGACCCTGCTTCCATAGAGGCGGCTAGAACTACAATAGTAAAACTTATTGAAGACAATAAAGATCTGTATGTAGACTTACCGCCTGAATTGGCCGCTAAAGTTCAAACCACTGTAGATACAATGACAGCGTTAGAGCGAGCCTTGGCAAATGGCGATGATGATGCCGCCCGTAATATTGTTATGAAGGCACAGAACCTTAAAAAGGGCGTCATACAAAGTGTTGATGGAGACAACCAGACAGCTATAAATGCGGCACGACCTACCGAAGAGTTAGACCGTGTTTTAACTGAAGCTGAAGGTAACTTAGGTGGTGGCGAGGCTATTGATCAGACTAATAAAGCATTACAGGATCAAGGTCTTGCTGAAGTGGACGATGCCGCGCTGGGTGTAGTTAAGGCGGAAGAGAGTCTTGCTAACCTAAACGAAACTATAGTTCGAGAGCTTACGGAAGACCCGTCTATCATTGGTAGGGTTACTGACCTAGAGAAGAAGACAGGTTTTGATGTGGGTTCTGTACGTGAGAATAGTGCGGATGAAATAGTAGCCAATCTATCCAAAGCATCTGAAGAAATGGACACCATAAAGAACGATCTATTTAATCAGATTGAAGGTGGTGCAGTAGATTACGATAGCCTTATAGATACCTTACAGAGCCTAAAGCCCCAGCAACTAGACTCCGCCGCCTCGGCAATGCCGGGTGATGATTTGTTTGGTACGTTACTAGAACAAACAAAGCTACAAACTAAAAATGTAGACGGTCAAGTTATAACCGAAACCGTAGAAGAAATGCAGGAACGGTTTGCTTCTTGGGCAACAAAGAGTGGATTAGATTTTGGAAAGCTATTTACTGAAATCAGACCCAGCCTAGTAGACTCTATAAATAGATTAGAGTTTGGTTCTTCTGCTGAAAAAGGTGCGGCTAAAACCTTAATTAAATTTAAGAAGTGGATTGATGAGGATGCTGTTAAGTTCGTCCGAAACGGAGAATTTAAAATAAGCCCCAAGGGGGCTGTTGTTACGGATACTCCGGGGGATAAAGAGCTAGTAGAAGCAGTTGATGAGGCTATGGACTACTTCAAAAACCAGTGGGCACCTTTCTGGGATGATGGATCTACCCTACAGCAAATAGGCTCACTACGCAGACAGACTGTTGCACGAGGAAAGCAAGGCCCTAAATTCGAAGATGAAGCCCGTCAGGCAGTTAAAGGTACAATCAACGACGATAACCGATCTGTTGCGGCTAATATGGTCAAGCTATTAGAGCGACCAGAAGCCGGTGAAAGTGCTCCCCTAGTTACAGACTACATTATAGGCGATGTTCTAAGCACATTATCAAGTAGACTGGATACTACCGAAAAGCTATCAGATCTAGGTCTAGATGCTGTCAGACAAGGTTTATCACGTTACTCTACGCTGTTAAGACAGAACTTTGGGCAGGAAGCTGACCGACTAGACGCGCTCGTTAACCGTTTATCGGACACAAAACTGACAAAAGAGCAGTTACAGAAGGAAATAATACAAGCACAGCGAGTAGCAGACGAAGCACAGGATCGTATCTTTAATAGAGAATTAAATGGTTTCTTTACGGCCCAAGGTATTAAAAACCCAAATGGGTACAATACCCTAGAGAAGATATTTAACAACCAGCAGTCTGCCGACAGAATTACCCAGCTTATGGCAAGGGCAGAGGGCGACCCTATCATCGAGGCGGGTATGCAAGCCGCATATACACGATGGTTCCGAAACAACTTCTTAGGGACTACAACCAGCACGGCTGGTGACAGGACTATGAAGCTTGGTGCTCAAACGCTAAATGAAGAAGGTGTTAAAAATGCCTTCGACTATGCAGATATCGTCTTTAAAAATAAACCCGAGTTTGTATCTGCACTAGATACACTTCTCAAGGAGGCAGGGCTTGTACAGCGTTCAAGGGCCGCAAAAGCTATACCCACAGGATCAGGCACCGCGGAACTTACTGAGCAGATAGCCAACCTTAACCGTGGTATAACAACCTTCGTCGGTGTTTTATCTAGGTTGGGTGCTAGATTACGGGCGGGTGGTTCAGCTATCTTACAGCAAAGATTTAATAAGCAAAACTACTTCAACATGGTTGATAAGCTTATGTCTGACCCGGATGAATTTGTTAAGGTTGCCCAGCGCGTAATTAGCAAGGATAAGAAGATAGACACAGGTTCTCTTTTCCAGATGGCGATTTACGCGGGCGTGTATCGGGAAGATGACAAGGAAGCTAGGGCTAACTTTGAAGAAATGATGCAAGAAATAGACTTAGGGTTCCAAGAGGCACGGGATGAATATGACCAGTCTCAGGAACTAGGTCTGGAATAGACGCACATAAAAATGCCCCCATCTTTGTTCCGCTGGTTAGACGGAGATGAGGGCGAGGCCCACTAACTAAATGGACTTGTACAGTTTAAGCTTCGGAAGCCTCAGTGTCAACGGATACTGGGGTTTTTCCGTCTTCAGAGGTAGCACTTTGTTTCTCGAACAAACCTAACTCAAAGATAGAACGATTTAACGCCCAGTGCATGAAAGGGATGTTGCTGACCGAGCTAGACATAAACAAATGTCCGTTTGAGTCAAATCCCGTAACGATACAGGCGTCATACTTTCCTTTTACAGATTCTAGTAGCTCATCTACTGTCTGCTCTGTTTTTTCCTCTGACATAATTACTCCTAATTATCTTTAACAAATTTACCGTCAATCATCTTACCTGTACGGCCTTTAATAACGTCGTATGCGGCTTGCACACACTCTTCCATTGTGAAGTTCCATGCTTCAGCTTGCATAGCTATGGTGACGTAAATATCACCAATCGCATCCTTGACTTCAGCTATATCATGCTCGTTAATCGCATGACGTAACTCAGCTACCTCTTCCTCAGTCTTCTCTAACTGAGCCAATGGTTCAGCACCGGGAAGAATACCCTTCTCAGTGCCCCAATCGAGAATCTTCTCGTTAAGAACGTCTAAACTCATGTTTGCTCCTATTTATTTAGTTGATGTTACAGTAAACACCTAACTAAGTAAACAGTTGCGGTACTTACTGAGCGTTAAAACGGTTCGTATTGGAGAAGAACCCATTGTCAAACCCGCGCTTCCATTCCTTATGAAGAAAAGAAGTTTCCTTGTAGGGGCTTGCAAATCTGCCCCTGTGGAAAGCTTTCTGACCCATCTCGAACGCCACCTGAAGTGGCTTTTTTTTGGCTTGTCGAATTGTTTGCGACATTGCTAAAAACTCCTTGTGTGCCTCCCCATAATTCGGGCTAACCCGAGATTCTTCCCCTACACGCTATGCTATTTCACAGGCTCCACCGACACAGGCTAACTCTTGCGACCCAGTGGTGTTATCTTCTGCTTCAAAGTGCCTTAGATCTTCCCAATTGATGTCTTTGGGCATATTATCTAGAGCTTCTTTATACTGCTCTTGTGTAATCTTTTCGTATGGTGCTTGCTGGTAAACATGATCACTAACAGGCAACAGACTAATACCACTACACAGATCAAAGTTCTCCCATATCCATTGCGACACAGACAGGAACTCATCATCAGTATAGTATACAGTAATACTAGGCTTATGTTCACACCAATGGTTCTGGTATGCCTTCCAAAGCTCTAGCTGTTGCATGGCACCTACTTCACTAACCGTTACACTTGTTTCTGGGGCTTCGATAGGGAAGCTAAACACAGACGATGTAGGTGTCATCACATCCTGCTCAACAGGGAAACCTACTGTCTCCATGAACTGGGCAAGAGGATCTTTCTTATCAGACCGTACACGACGGATATAATGAGAAGAGAACCGGGGGTGAATACCACTAGCACTGTCTACGAGCTGTGAAACTGTACCACTAGGTTTAACACAGGTGATAGCCGCTGACTGCTCGATACCAAGCTTAGATGCCCACTTCTTATTCACGTTAACTGCAACGTCACGAAGAGTACCTAACCATTCGTCTAGTAGCTCAGGCTCTGCACCACTAAGTACTTTATGATCCATAATACCAGTCATACTCACACCTAGAAGGGCCTCTTCTTCAGTGTTCTTTTTCCATATGTTTCTCAGGTAACGGAAGTCAGTAAGAGTAGCCTGTAGTGTTCCAATGATAGACGCTACTTCACACTTCTCTTTCAAGCTGTCTAAGTCATCGTCCTCACGTACTACAATCTCTGATAGGTTACAGAACTGGTTACTACGCAGAATAATCTCAGAACAAGGGTTCGTGCCGAAGTCCTGCTCATGATCTCTACGACCATTACGTGAAGCAATCTTCTGTGCGGCTACACGACTAAATATGCCACGCTCACCCGCCTTAGATTCATACAGTGTTTGCATTTCTGTAAGGTAGGATTGGAAGTCAGGCTTCTCTGTGTACGCTACACTGTTGTTAGCCAAAGCACGTTGACCTTCATGTCTCCACCAGTCACCAGACTTAGCTTTAGCCATGCGCTGGTCAGATAGATTAGATAGGCTGATTAATGCTGAACGACGCACTCCACCAACCACCACGATATCGGCAATCTTACATACAACATCATGACATTCGATACTGGTTAGCTTACGGCCTTTAGACTTCTGAAATACTTCAATGCAGAAGTTAAACAGATCAACTAATGGCTCAGGGCCACTAGCTCTACCACCAAAGGTTTTAAGTCTATCTCCTGCCTTACGAACGCGGCTAATGTCCCACTGAGGGATTTTACCAGCGTACAGCATAGCGATTAATTCTCTGAATGCAGAAGCCCAACCAATCTTACTATCAGACACTACAATCGTACTATCTGTCTCATGGAACTCTTCCGCCACTACAGGGAGCTTATTGATGAAGTTGCGCTCAACACTGAAGCCTACGCCTGTACCACACATAAGTACGTACATTAGCTCGTCAAAACTACGAGGGCTATCAATGTGAAGGTAGCTACAGTTAAACCCGGCTACATTATCTTTATCTAGTGCAACACCCGCAGTCATCATACATCTCATGCTAGGCATTACTTCTAGGTTATGGATTGCATTGAATAGGCGCAGGGCTGTCTTCTTATCGATCTGTTTACGATCTACCCAGAAATCTACATATCTATTTACGGTTTCGTCCCAAGTCTCTCTACGACCTTCTTCGGGTAACCACCTAGCATATCTGCTCTTATGAATAAAACTTTGATACTGATCCACGTTACTGCTCCTAATTAATTTTATCTTTGAGTTTGTTTTGTAATCGCGCCCAACCTTCGATGTTCTCGCAAACATCCTCGATGGCCCTAGTGTTATCGACGAACACATCACACTGATCGGCAGTGATAGATGTCTCGCTGGAGTGGGCATCGTGGTCTTCGTAAATAGAGACACGTTCTAACCAAGCTATGATGCCGCCCTGTTCTCGGATGGCGTCTATCTCGTTAGGGAACCGTACATCGTCGATAACTACTAAACCGTCAGTCCTGTCGGCTTTGCTTAGAAGCATATCTACCCAGATGTTCTCATGGAGTAAGTTACGACCCCACTCTGTCCCTAGTGTCTGCATGGCATAGCGAGGCGTCTTGCCGTCGAGCATATCACAGGCTACTTCCTTTAAGCCTCCGTTGATCTGCCCATCGCTAAATCCCATTACACGCATCATGTTTTTGAGGGTGTCAGCAAAGCGAAGTATAGTAGCTTGCTTATTGTCTCTAAGGTGCTCTGCTACGAAGGTTTTACCGCAACCTTTCTTGCCACATAAGCCAATGATTAAAGAACTCATTAGGCCTCTCCTTTTGGCTTCATGGTTCTAATGTCGATGACCTTAGTGTCCTTCTCTATTTCATCCAGTAAGTCTTCATCTGGAGTGAATAGGATTTCGTTATCTGAGATAGGCTGAATGCTCTCATCAAAGCCTGATACGCTACGTACAATCTCTCCCAGTGCAACTACATCATCACTCTGAGTGCTCATCAAACCGAACACACCAGCGACTATATTCCTGAGTAGGTCTTCCATTTCTGGATCAGTATTGTCAGGAAAGTCCCAGCCAAACTTGAGGTCAACGCCCTCTCTAGATTCGCTAGGGATTACTTCGATATATGCTCCAATAAACTCTTTCATTATTTTGTTCCCCGTATCTTTTTAAGTAAGTTTAAAGAACGCTTACTGGGTTTCTCAGCCAGCCATTCTTCGGGTATTTCTTTTGCCGCGAACATGAACCCGTTCTTGGTGCACCAGTCAGCGTAGCTAGTCTTGCTACCCTTACGGAGCTTTCCTCTGGGGTTGTTAAATACGAAGCGCAGATCTAGATCGTCACCGTACTTATCGCGGATACAAAGGTGTTTTTTTCTATCTTCAGGGGTGAAGCGACCCTTACTCTCGATTACAATCCCGTTAGGTAATACATAGTCGGGGGTGTAGTTCCTGCTCTGGACAGGGACGGTGTAAGGGATGCGGAAAGGCTCGTACTCAGCCTTCACGCCCGCTTCTTTTAGTTGTGTGCCAATGTCTTCTTCAAGACCTGATCGATAACCGTTGGCAATAGCCCGGCGTCTTATATTGCGGAAACTCATTCGTCTTCGTACTCCGCATACCAGTAGTGCCGAGGACTCTGAGCCTTACTACCCGTCTGTGGTCTGTACTTCGCATCAGGCCAGCAAGTGTTCGTATAGTTACAGAACGTACAGTTCATAGCTAGACGTTTATTCGGGGTTAGTTGCTTACGGAAATACTCATCCTGTGGTTCAAAGCATCTCTTGAAGGGAGCATCAGTAGCAATAAGATCAACATTAGTGCGTATCTTCTTGCGTATGTTCTCCTTGTCCTGATCACTGAACTCAGCATCTACAACCTGAATTTCACCTGTAGATTTATTAACTACAATCCATCCACCGGGTTCTTTATCAGACGCATCACTGTAGCCTAGTAACTGAGGTATGTAGCCAAAAGCATCATCCTTTGCGACACCTTCCCACCCTGTACTCCATTTGTTCTCATACGCCCACGGACTACTCGACTTAGTGTCGTAGACCTTATCATCAATTTCTACGTCATTTTCACCGCGTATAGTGGTGTCACCTACTTCAAGCTCAACCTTATCTTTACCGCCAGTAATGTTAATCTTGGCGAGTTTCAGATAAAGCTCGACCAATACTTCGGTAGCATCACCGAGCATGAAGCGAACAATGTTGTTATAGGGGTTCTTAGACTTGGGGGTGCCGGCCTTCTCTTGCTGTAACTGGCAGAGAGGGCGTCCCACATTCGACATACGAATGCGGAACTTATCTTCTCTGGGGCCAAGTTGCTTACGAAGAGTGTCCTTAAACATCTCTCCTGCTTCTTCTATCCAACTCTCTTCATACTCAACAGTCTCTCCATTAGAAAGCTTATCGAGCACCATGTGCAGTTGGGTTTCGAGTATGTTTAAAGACATAACGTACCTCAGTTTAGGTTAGTGGTACGCTTATGCGTCGTCGGCTAAGTCATCTTCTAGATCACTATTAACGGCTTCAAGAGCATCTAATGCATCGTCAGAAAGACTAGCGTTACGCAGGGCCTTTTCATGTGATGCTTGGATGTTGGTGTTCTCTCTCTTGACCATCTCGTGCATGACCTTAACAGTCTCAAATACTTGCTCATCCATAGGCATTGCATTGACTAGATCAGGCTCGAAGTTCATTACCCACCATACGTTACCACCAGAGCCTTTAGTGCGTGTAGCACCAACCTTGACGCTGTATTCGTGCATCTTACGACCACGAGGTAACTTCTTGAGGAACTGGTCTTCAAACGGGTTAAAGTTACTGCCCTTCAGCATTACGATTACAGGTAGGTTCTCTACAGTAACCTTCTCACCATCAGCGTTCTTGCCTTCATACGAGACTAGGCCACGTACCTGACGGAAACACTTGATGTCGCTGTAACGCTTCTGGTCTTCTTTAGACATCTCACGAAGAGCATTGCTAGGCGGCTTACCACAACGGATAGTGCCGTTCTGATCTCTAGCTTCTTGACGTAGCATAGGGATCATTAAGGTTTTATTCTTAACCTTGTTCTCTTCAGGATCATAATGAATCCACTGGAACAACTGGCTAAGTGGACGGAAGTTTACTGACTTGGCATACACAGGATCATCTTCTGTGCCTTTAACAAAGAACTGTCCGCGAGGTAGTTCCTGACCTTGGTCATTCTCTTCCTGATAGTTGATTTTAAGTTCAGGCAATCGGTCACTGCTTGAGGGTGCTGAACCGCCACCCATACCCATTGCGGCGGCTAACTCCTGTTGCTCGCTTTTACTGATAGTTGCTACTTCGTTCATATATTTCTCCGTATAAATACGTTTTTAGTTAAGGTAATATAAAGTACATCAATTAATGTAACTAGTCAAGCTCTAGCTCGACCTGTTCCATCCAGTTTGGCCCTTGTGTAATCTCGATATCTAAGGGTAACAAAAGGTCATAATCGTAACGCTCTTTGACTTCTTCAGCCAAGCCACCCATCGCCCATTGAAGGGCTTTAATAACCCGTTCATCTTCGTCTGGATGCACATCAACAACTATGGAATCGTGTACAGTGAGAATTAAACGAGACTTAAACTTCTCCCGATTAAATCTGTGGTATGCCCGTACACAGGACATCACTACTAGGTCGGCAGTAGCAAACGACTGGCAGGGATAATTAACCACCGCCGTTGCATTAGTAATCCTGCCGTTACCCAGCCTCCTAGCATTGGGAAAGTAGAACTCCCGTCCGCTAGGGATACGTACAAGGCCGTCTTGAAGTACACCGTCCATAAGTTTTCGGTGCCACTTGGCCAACCCCTTGTAAATATTAAAGTATTCTTTAAAGTAAGCCTGTACGTGTGGTGGCTCATTAGCCCCCATACCACCATACAACGGCGCAAACGTATAAGCCTTTGCCGCTTGCCGCATCGACTTATCTACCTCAGACACATCACACTGGTTGATGATACTAGCAGTCTGCTTATGTACATCCTTACCTGTCTGGATATCTTCGATGATCTGTTCGTCTCTAGATAGCTCTCCTGCAACCCTAAACTCTAGGCCACTGAAGTCAGCTTCCATAATAGTACCGCCCTCAAAGCGAGAGTTAATCGCCTTACGGACTGGGAACTTGTGCCCCTTGGGTATGTTCTGGAAGTTAGGGTTAGATGATGACAGTCTGCCTGTACGGGTAATACACTGGTTAAACTGTGCGTGTAGTAGTCCGTCTTCTCTGGTAGATGCCTCAATGTTCTTAATAAAGCTATCAAGGTATGTGCTGATGGCATTTAGTCGAGAGGTCTTAGTCAGGAACTCTACAGCCTTTAGGTTATCCTTAGCCTGTGCCTGAGAAATAAGCTTACCGATGGTAACCTTGTCCGTCTTAAAGCCATTGATACTAGCATCAGTAGGTTGGGTAGGTACAAGCTTTAATCCTGCTACCTGACCTGTCTCTGTCAGGGTGTATCCTCTGCCCTCACAGGCAGTACACTTAGATAGGTTCTTGTACAGATCGCCGTTTACCTTACGCTTCTGTATCTTACCCTTACCATCACATATGTCACAGTGATGAGCCACAGTCCGCATTACTCTGCGGGTAGACTTACGTACAGTATTAGCGAACTTACTAGCACTCATACGGGGTGGTGGTAGGGGCTTACCTCTAGCGTTTAAACCAATGTTAAATGCATTCTTATGGTAGTTCCTGTCGTTTACTCTGCGCGAATAAACTACCGCAGTCATATCAACACCAGAGTTTAGGTTGATAGGTGTGTCGCCCATAACATCTATTACGATATCCTCTAGAGCTTTTTGTATCTGTGCTTTCTCTTCCTCAAACTCTACCTTAACAGCCTCTAAAACATCTCTGTCGATAGCAATACCGTTACGCTCAAGCTCAACTAAGAACAGTAGCATTTCATTCATTAAGACAAATGTAGGGAGTAGACCGATGTTCGATGCTTTTAGAAGATCTTTCTGCTGGGCGAGGTAGATCTCGGTTGTTGAGAGAACATCCGCATCAGCGTATTCAATTACAGTTTCAAGGGGCATAGATTCAAAACCTACACCTGACTTGAATAGATCATCTACAAGGTCAGACTTCTTCCGGGTAACGTCCCTACGTTCTGCTGTTGCCTTTAGCGATAGTTCCTGACGTTGACCACGAGCTAGGATATATTCTCCTATCATCGTACAGTACACCGTTTTTGGTATACTGAAACCAGACTCTAAAAGGTAGGACACATCAAATTTAGCATTGTGGCACACCATTACACTGGCTGTACTGATATCTTTCTTCAGTGGGTCACAGCTATCGGCAAACATTCCCTTCTGTTCATCATGGTAAAAGATAGCCCGTTGCGCTGGGCCAACCTCACCATCCTTAATCATCCGCCAGTGGGCAGATACCATTTTGTTCTTTGGGTGATACGGACTATTGTCCTTACTTTTATCCTCACCAAATTGAACTGTTGTTTCTAGATCCAGTACAATTACTTCACTCACATTATTCCCCTTTAAACTTATGTTGCATTAAATGTTTCCAAAGCGTCTCGATGGGCATCATCTGATCGTGCTCCATCATCAGTCTCTGACCGTAGCCAAAGTCCTGTGGTTTGCTCTGTTGTTTGAAAGTCTTTCGGTCTACCCAACCATTAATTCGCATGGTGCTAGGAGACTCTGTCCGCCCGACTAAGACTGCTATCTGTGCTCTGAACTTAGGTATCGTATCAAATATCAACGGCCCATGTTCTGCGTTAGTGAACTTAACATCGATTGAGATGTCATCGAACCATAGGTCTACACCACCATCAGTAACTACATTGATAGTAGGTGGCTCTAAGTCTAGTAGCCTAGCTACAGCAAACTCGGCCTTGAAGCCGTACACATTGGCTTCTACCCTTGATTGGTTCTCGTTCTCTA
>Ga0181388_1000514_pt1 | contig 12882 bp, 14 predicted proteins | sample 11SPOviralmetaG_FD_130120 | JGI IMG/M metagenome (GOLD analysis project Ga0181388, IMG submission 130120) | Marine viral communities from the oligotrophic San Pedro Time Series (SPOT) site, San Pedro Channel, CA, USA - 11 SPOT_SRF_2010-05-17 | ecosystem: Environmental > Aquatic > Marine > Strait...
AACTCTTGGTGCTAAACCTGCCTTCTTACATCCACCACAAACATTGGTTCTGTTAATTATAGCATTTTGATTCCTTGCGGATTTACCTGCACTCATTAATACCATGATATTATACAATAATGAAAGATAAAATATAATATATTTATTTATTATAAATGGTGACTCCTGTATCAAGGTCGTTTTACTACTACAATATGTTTAATCACACTAACATAGAATACAACAAAAAATATAATAATTGTAACAATACCCTTTGTTATACGTATAGCAATAATTCGATCTACAAACCACATAGTGTAAAAGGGTCAATAGGAACAACATCACTTGGGTCAAGAGCAAGTAAATTTAGAACATAATAAATCGAATAAAAATTTAAGTATGTAGTGATTTATTGATAAGACTTTCAGGGAATAATAACAGATAAGATAAGAATATCTGGAAAAAGTTTTTGGAAAAAAAATCTAATAAGTTATAAGCAACATTTTTGAGTGTATAATTAAAAAAAGAAGCAACCCCATAAAGTGCCCATACAATAAAAAAGTAATAAAATGAAAGCAAACCTAAATCAGTTTTAACAGCATACTGATTATAAATAATATAAAACATAATACCAAATGGTATAAAACCGAAAAAACTGGCATATTTCATAGGTATTTTACCGATTTCACCCAAATAACCGAATAATAACATGAAAGCATTCATAATAACAATAACAATAAGATTTGTTTTTTCATTCCATAATTCTTGAATAACAGAAATAAGATGATCGTTAGTATTTAAATACTTCAAATACAAAACGTATGTTAATAACATAGTAGGTGTAGTAATGATCCAATCGTAGTAACGATGTTTGGTAATATTTTTAATAGTGTTAAAATTGACAAACAACCAAAAATAAAAGATACCTTCAATGATCTGGACAAAAACTTCTAACCATAAAAGTTTTCTAATAAAAAGCAATTTAGGGGAAGTTTTTAAAGCAAGAACATAAAAGTTTAATAATCCAGTTAAGAATTGTAATAAAACCGAAACGATGCCAGAATTGTATATGATAGAATTATTATTCATGATATATATATTGAATAAATTAATATTAATGAGTTAAAATAATATAATAAGAAGGGTATTAATATGTTAATGTTAGTAATAACAGAACGTATATGGTCATCAGTAATTGTTCCACATGGAATAACGGATTTGTTTCATAGTCATTGTTATTCAAACGAAAAAAATTTGGTAAAGGTTTACACAGGGTCACTAATAGCAAGTTCAATTCTATCGAAAGTAAATAAGCCTCAAATTATTGATAATATATTTATAATAGCATCAATAATTCATTTTTCAAATGACATATCAATAAATAACAGAATTGTTAAAACGATATTAAGTAGTATGATAGTATACATTGCACCATACAATTTGGATTTGTTTACATTATACATGGGTGTAATACATGTTCCAAATCATTACAAAAAAAACAATATAATATGTTTAAAATACAATAAGATATTGTTATCGGCAGTAATAGTTATTGGTATGATATTTGAAATAATAATATCAAAATTCAGGTATATAATAGATATAAAAAAAGTTCAAATATTTATAAAATCAATAATTATATCACATGTAATTTATACAGAGTTATTTATAGAGAATAGTTATTTAGGTTTATGTAAAAGATTAAGGATATGAAATAATAATTAGCGAATAGATTAGAATGGTTAAAAATATTGCAGAAGCAAATAGTTGTAAAATAAATGTAGAGAGAGCAAAATCCCATAGATTTGAGTCTTGTAAGTCATGACAAGATTTATTCCAAATTTCGATACTACCCCATATTGCTAATGCAGAATTTATGATTATGTTACAAATAACAGCAACAATAATTTTCATGTATGACAAATCAGAATCACTTTGATCTCTTTTATTTTTAGAGATCAAAGATGTGTTTGTAGATGAAAGAATAATAGATGTAAGAACATAAGCCCATAAGTTTGAACCTTTACAATCGTTGGAAATATCAAAATCATTTACTAAAAATATAATACCAAATATTAAATAAGCAATTGATCCAGTAATTAATGCAATAAGTAGAATAGTAAATAAGATAGCACATGTAATATAAGATAGATTACTATCGTTATTAACTTTATTTTGAGTTAAATCATTTACATGATGATGATAATCATCATCTTCTTTAGATTCAGGTGTTAATGGTTCATTGTTAATTGATAATTCAGAAGAATCTAAACGAACAACACTATTGGTTTGAGAAAATTCTCTGAAATTAGATTTACTAATATCATATTCATCATTACTAAAATCATTTGGTAATTGAATAGTTAGAGAAGAATTCATATTGTTATTGTTATTGTTATTGTTGTTTTGATTATTAAAAGATGCCATAATAATTTGTAAATATGAATATGATAGTTTATACATTTCATTTTTTTTTATAAATGAAACAAATAATTAACAGAATGAAAAATATAGATTCTTTAAGTTCAAAAATAAATATATTAATGTGGGTTCTTTAAGTTCAAAACTTGAGTTTCTTTAAGTCCTTTTAATATATATTTTCACAGATCAAAAAAAAAAGTTGAAAGTATATTACTAATTTCATTTTTGGACATTTTTTATGTCCAATTTTAATATGCTGGAGGATTTTACAACTTTTCAAAAAATCAACAACACCTTACACTGACATGCTCTAAAACCAAAAAAATACAGTAAAAATTTTGTGACTGACTTTTTTTTTCATTGATTTGGGGTTTTTTTGTTCGTCGTTTTTCGACGTATTTGGGGTTTTTTACAAGTATACTGGTTTTAAATCTTTAACACAAAAGCATATTATCGTAACATGTTATAATCATTTTTTCTGTGTTGTTACCATATCTTAAAATACGAACAAAATACGAACATTTTGGGAACTTAAAAAACCCCAACTATAAATTTGTAACATTACTTTTTATAAACATTTTTACCTTAATTATTTATTTTTTATTACCATTAACATAACAATTATTTATTAATATTATGATAACTTACTATGTCACACCTTATAAAACTATTTAAGAACATTTTTATTTTTTATTTATAACAATATGAACAATACAATTAAATCTTATAATTATTTCTGTCAAGATTGTAACTATAAAACTAACAATAAAAGAGATTTCACTAGACATAATAAGACTTTTAAACATTTAGTACAAACTAAACAAATTTACGTTAAACCCAAAACCATTTCTGATAACTTAATTGATTCATCTAATTCTGATATTGGTAATTTATATATACCTAAAACTAAAAATTTTAAATATGAAAAATATCATATCTGTATTTGTAATAAATCTTATAAACATGCTTCTTCACTTTGGAATCACAAACAAAAATGTATCCTTTTTATTAATTCATTAAAAGAAACTTCCTATGATAATAATCATGATGATACTAATTATCACTATAAACAACAAAACGATAACAATAATAATTCTAATACATTAATATCTTTGCTAAGTGCACAAAATACACAACTACAAAATCAAGTTATTGAATTACTTAAAAATGGAACTCACCATAACCATAATATTGTTAATAACACAAGCAAAACTTTTAATATTAACTTATTTTTAAATGAAACTTGCAAAAATGCTATGAACATAGGTGAATTTATCAGTGATGTTAAAATTAAACTTAAAGATATTGACTATCTTGGTGAAGAAGGTTATGTTAAAGGTGTTAGTAACATTATTATTAAACAACTTGAAAATATTGATATTACTAAACGCCCTGTTCATTGTAGTGATTTTAAACGTGAAACTCTTTACATTAAAGAAAAAGATCAATGGACTAAAGATGATGAAAAAAAAGAAAAAATGCACAAAATGATAAGAGATATATCACAAAAAAATCTTCATTCTTTGGATGAATGGAAAAATGCACATCCTAATCATTCCGATTCTGATTCTATTTATAATGATAAGTACAACAAAATCATTTATGCTTCATGTGACCAATCTAAAGAAAATGATGATAAAATCATCAAAAATATTACCAAAGAAATTAAAATTGTTTAATTGAATTGTTTAACAGAAAAAAATGATTCTTTTTATTTCTGTTAATAGTAACTAATTAAATATATATTTACCATTATGGCTATGATACTTTACTCCAAATTACCTAAAGAAATTGTAGACTTAATTTTTGAATTTAACCCAGAACACAGAGAAAAATTTTATCATGTTATTCATGATATCCATTTCCGTATTGTAAAACAGAATATTATTCATATTGGTTGTCATATTGATTGTTATGAATGTGGTATAGAAATTCATAAAGATGATGCGTATGTTTCTTCATGTTTTGGTTATATTGGTTATTATTGTTCGGGATATTGTGAGTGGTCTTCTGAATATGATATGCGGAAATCATATCGTAAACAATCAAGATTAGCAAATGCGTAACTTCACTACAAGACATCCTAATAATCTTACTTTTTATCAATTTTAATAACTTCTATTCATCCACTTTTTAATATACATGTCTCTTTTATCTTTTGAGTTGTTTTTTAAAAAGTTATTATCTTTTATTAGGGTTTCTCTTAAATATTTTCTTGGGACTTTATATTTTTCTTTAAACTCATTATAAATATCTTTATAATGTTTACTACTTGAAATATTTGTTTTTATCATTTCTAATTTAATATTCAACGTTTCTGTTAATAATTCACCCCAAATATCTACGTCGTCAAAGTGAAGTCTTAGATATGTTACATTATTTACTGTTGTCATATTGTATTTCTTTTTTTCATCAAATTTTTTAAACAAATTTATATTAAAATGATTCATTATATTATCCATGAAATTTTGATATTCTTCTAGATCTAATAAATATTTGGTATTAAAAATATCTATTAATTCTTGTATACATTTATTTTCGTAATCTGGAACATGATTAGGTAAATTTTCAAAAAATGATGATATCTTTCTTTCTATTGGTTTTCTGTAACTATCTATTATTATTAAAGGTTTTTCATTTTTTTGTGAACGTTTACTTACCATATCATAAAATAAATTTGCATCTAATTTAAATTGTTTATTAAAATCTTCTTTACTATGACATTTTATTGTTCTATAACCTTTAAATGATAAACTAGTTTTTAAACTGCTTGAACCACATTTACCTCCAGAAACAACAATAACATCTATCATACTCATTATATTATTAAAAATAACTCATATTTTTTTATTACAAATTTTACAAACAAATTTATATTTTATTATAATGTTGATTTTTCATAATTTTTCACGTGAAGGTATTGACTGCATTTATTGTTTGAATAAATATTATTTTTTGTCTATTATAATATCATATTATATATTATAATATGTCAGGAGAAACAGAAAGTAGTCCAATTGATATATGGGTTGATTCAGGATATATATCAGGTACATCAGTTAATAATGGGTCTACAAATAATACCCAGTTTTATAAGTATTATCTAGATTCATCTGGTGTTAGTGAGATATATCCATCAACATTTACTTTTAATAGGTCAGGATATTACAGATTAAACAGATTAAATAGTGCATCCAGTCATCCTGTTTACATATCTTTTAATAACAGTATTGGAAGTATTATATCTGGTTCTGACGGTTCACCAAGTGGAGGTATTACTGGAAGTCAACAAATTACATTTAAAATTAGTGAGGATGCATCAGTAATAACAAGCACTAGTGACCCAAAAATAACCGTATTTTGCACATCTCATAGTGGAATGAGAGATAATTTTAATGAAGTAGATATTGATCTAATTTGTTTTACAGAAACATGTGACATTTTAACTCCAAGTGGTTATAAAAATGTATCCAAACTAAAAAAAGGAGATTCAGTTATAACATCAGATAATAGAATTGTAAAAATTAAAAAAGCATTCAAAAAAACTGTTTTGTGTGCTTCATTTAACAAACCATATTTGATTCCAAAAGATTTTTTTTCTAAAAGCATTCCTTATAAAGATACATTTATTTCTTCATGGCATGCATTCAAAAATAAGCATGATAGTAAGTATTGGATGATTCCTCATAAATCTGATGATACACGTATTAAAAATAATTGTTGGAAGGATAGATTTGTTACATATTATAATTTTAAATTAGATTGTCCTATACAAGATAACCTTAAAGTTAATGGTATGGTATGCGAGAGTTGGATTGGTTTAACATCGAATGAACTTTATATTCAACAACAATACTGTAACTGGACTCATGTGGGTGATAACTTATATGAAAAAGAATATTATTTTTATAAGGGTAAAAAAACTCTTATTTCAAACATTTTAAAAAAGAAATTACAATTACAAACTATGAATAAAAATAAACTTAAAATGAATTTCTCTTAGATTATAAATAACATAACAATAATGTTTAATAATAATATTAAAATATGAATTATTTTTAATATTATCAAATAAATTTATGTTTTATTATAATGTTGATTTTTTTATAAATTCGATTGTTTTTTCCTTTGATTGAAAATCACTTACTTTCACCCATTTACCTTTTTCATTGGATTTATAGTTCTCATAAAAATTTTTTATCATATTTAACATGTTTTCATTAACATCATCTATATCTTTTATTTGTTCAAATGTATTTTCAATTTTATGATTAGGAACTGCTAGCACTTTTTGATCCATTCCTTTTTCATCTTCTGTTATTAACATACCAACTACTCTACATTTAATGTGACTATTTGGAACAAATGGTGTATTATTTATTATTAGTACATCAACTGCGTCACCGTCTTCTGCTAATGTATTCGGTATATATCCATAGTTACCTGGATAATACATTGATGTGCTTAATACCCTATCAACATGTAAATTGTTTTCTTCATCTAATTCATATTTTACATTTGACATGTAAGGTATTTCTATAACTACTTTAATTTCGTCACTCATTATGTATTAATCAATTATTATATATATCACAAAAAAATTACACCAGTATTCTAGTAAATAAATATTTCAAATATACTTAAATATATATTAGTTATTTTAATAAATCATGGAAGTAAATAATTATAACAATCGTATTTTAACAGAAACTGATAGCACCACATTAAATAACAATATATATATATCACTTACCTTTATTGTTTTTCTAATATCTATTATAACCACCATTGGCGGAATTGGTGGAGGCGGGTTACTTATTCCAACTTACGTATTATTAGGTGGATTCACTATTAGAGAAGCAATTCCACTTTCTATTTTTACCATATTAGGCGATTGTGCTATACGTGTTTGTATATTATATTACAAAAAACATCCACTTAGCAATAAAAGATATTTAATTGAAATTACACCTTTACTCCTTATTATTCCATTCGATGGTAATACATCTTTTATTGGTGTTATTATGTCTGAAACTTTTCCACCATTGTTAACTACTATTTGCATAATTATTGTTCTTGGATATACTTTTATACGTTCTGTTAATAAAGCATTAACCACATACATAAAAGAAACTGAAAATATTGAAAAACAAAATAATAATATTATTGTTATTGATGGTATTGCTGAATATTTTCCACATGAGTTAATTCGCGATGTTTCACAATCAGAAGAAGAAGATCCTGATAACGAAAAGATTGGAGATTCTATACATACAAAGCACTTTAAAACATGTTTATGTGTGGGAACTACTCTTATTCTTGCTTCATTTTCAATTGGAAGAAGTTATTTATACACATGTGGTTATACATACTGGATACTTGTTTGTATACAATTTATACTGATAAGTTGTATTGGGTATTATATTGCAAATTATATACTAACAACATATAACACACAACGTAATACAAATTACTTATTTCTTCCAGGTGACATTGTATGGGATCAAAAAAATATTAATAGATTTATAGGTGTTGGAACAATTACTGGAGTATTATCTTCTTATATGGGGATTGGAGGAGGTATGATGATTACACCTGTTATGATTGAAGCAGGTATGATGCCTGAAGTTGTTGTTGCAACAAGTGCTGTTACTACTTTTTTTTCGTCGTTGATTTCCTCAATTAACTACTACGTTCAAGGTGAGTTAATTATTGAATATGCAGGCGTTTTTGCACTTGCAAGTGCAATAGGTTCTTTTACTGGATATCACTTATCATGTTGGATTTTAAATCATTTTAAAAGACAATCTATTATCATATTTGTAGTTGCAATTGTATTGTTTACAAGTGTGATATTATTAACTGTTAATTCATTTACTGATAACTCTAATAATTTTTATTTTAATAATTTATGTAAGAAATAAATTTATTTATTTATTATATATAATGTTTTATACAAATTCTGAGTTTATAGATGAAATGGTAAATTTGATTAAAGAATGTAATGATATTGTCATGAAAATTTACAATAATCCTAACTTTGATGTTTTAATGAAAGAAGACAATACTCCTTTAACAGATGCTGATAAAGAATGTAATCAACACATTTGTTCATTTTTACGATTAAAAAATAAAATATTTGAAGAAATAACAGGGAAAACATTTGGAATTATTAGTGAAGAAAACAAAAATTTAGACTACAATGAAAGAAAAAATACACATTATTCTTGGTTGATTGATCCTGTTGACGGAACTAAAGAATTTGTTAAAAGAAATGGTCAGTTTACTATTAATATTGGATTAGTGGAAGGCGAAGTTCCTGTTTATGGTATTGTTAGTATTCCCGTTAGTGGTGAAATTTACTATGGAATTAAAGGTGTAGGTAGTTTTAAGCGTGAAATTAAAGGAAATATTAATAAACTTAGAATTGATAGAAACAAAGATATTTCTCTAAACCCTAAAATTGTTGCATCTTCTTCTCATTTAAACGAGGATACAAAGAAATTTATAGAACAATTTAAGGAACATGAACTTGTTAGTGTTGGTAGTAGTATTAAGTTGCTTTACATTGCTGAAAATAAAGCAGATATTTATCCAAGAATTGCCCTTACAAGTGAATGGGATACATGTGCGGCACATGCCGTTGTCAAATATGCTGGTGGTAGAGTATTTATCTTTGATAAAGATAAATTATGTAATGAATTAACTGATGAAGTTAAATATAACAAAGAAGACTTATTAAATCCGTTCTTTGTATGCTTTTAAATTAATTACTTTGTAAACATTTTTAAAAAACAATATAGTATAATGGAAATGTTAAAAGAAACCACATTTGAACAAAGATGCAGCAAATATAAATGTATAACTCTTACACCAAGACAAATGTGTGACTTAGAACTAATACTTAACGGAGGGTTTTCACCATTAGATGGTTTTATGAATAAAAGAGATTATTTGTCATGTGTTAATAAAATGAGACTAGACAATGGTAAATTGTGGTCAATGCCAATAACATTATCAATAAACGATAACATACGTGATGATTTGTTACATGAAAACTATGTAGTTCTTAAACATGACACAGGACTTCCACTTGCTTTGATGGATATATCAGACACTGAAAATTCAATTTATAATATTAATCTGAAAAGTGAATGTGAAAATGTTTATGGTTCCAATGATAAAAACCATCCTTATGTAAAATTTTTAAATGATGCATTTGATGAAGGGTTTGTTTATAATATTGGAGGAAAAATCATAGAATACAAAATGGCACCAGTATATGACTTCAAAGACATTCGTCTTACACCAAATCAAACAAAAGAATTTTTCAAGAAAAACAATTGGGATGTGGTTGTTGGATTTCAAACAAGAAACCCTATGCATCGATCACATTACGAATTGAGTAAGTATGCTGTCAATGAAGCAAGTAAAATGGAAGGAAAACAAGCAAGAGTGTTAGTTCATCCAGTTGTAGGTATTACACAAGATTGTGATGTGAACTATCATACACGTGTTAAATGTTACAAAAAACTGATGCCTTTTTATAAAGAAGAAAATGTTGATGCAAAATTATGTTTACTTAACTTATCAATGCGAATGGCAGGACCTAGAGAAGCAATTTGGCATGCACAAATACGTAAAAACTATGGTTGTACTCATTTTGTAATTGGTCGTGATCATGCAGGACCTTCATATAAGAAACAAGATGGTAGTGACTTTTATGGACCTTACGATGCACAAGAATTGTTTATGAAACATGCTGAAGAAATAGGTATTAAACCTATTGTTTCTCAGATGATTGTTTATTCAGTGAAAAATGGTGATGATACAATGAACGGTTCTTATCAATTAATTGATAATGTAAATGAAGAAACACACTCAGTTATGAAAATTTCAGGAACTCAACAACGTGATATGTTAAATAAAGGAGAACCTATACCTGATTGGTTTACTTTTCCACCAGTTGCCAAAGAATTAGGAATGAGTTTTAAAAAATTACATGAAAAAGGATTAGTTCTTTATTTTGTTGGTTTGTCAGGTTCAGGAAAATCTACCATTGCGAATTATGTAATTAGTGCTATGAGAGAATTTACTCACAGACAAATTACATATTTAGATGGTGATGTTGTAAGACTACATTTGAGTAAAGGATTAGATTTTTCAAAAGAAGGAAGAAGTGCTAATATTCAACGTATTGGATTTGTAAGTTCTGAAGTTGCTAAACACGGGGGTATTGCAGTTGCTGCGAATATTGCACCTTATGAATCTGACCGAAAAGTTAATCGTGAATCTGTTGAAAAAAATGGAGGTATATATATTGAAATATTTGTGAATTCTTCTTTGGATACATGTGAAAAAAGAGATGTAAAAGGTCTTTATAAACTTGCACGAGAAGGTATTGTTAAGGAATTTACAGGGATTAGTTCACCATTTGAAAACCCTATAAATCCTGAAATTACATTGCAAGGAGAATTAAGTCTAGAAACCAATGTTCAAAAAGTTATTCAATATTTGAAAGAAAATAAATATCTTTTATAATGGGAAAACATCCATATCTAACACGATACAACAATACAATTTATAAATAAAATTAAATTAATTTTAATTCACTTACATTATCTAAGTGTTTTATTTTGAATTTGTTGTTTTGTTTACTTACATTATGAATAGTAATTCTCTTCATATTGTCATTATGTGTGGCGGAGGTGGTTCAAGATTTTTTGAATTTAGAACCTAATCAACATGTCTACATTCCTAAAGAAACATTACATCGCATGGAAAACCTAGGTGATGAAATGGTAGAATTTGTGGAAACGCAAATAGGAGAATACTTAGGCGAAGATGATATTGTACGTTATCAAGATGACTTTGGAAGAGTTTAAATAACATTTTTTAATAATATTTAATATTTAAAAATCATTAAATATTATGAATTCCCATACAATTAAGTAAAAAGAAGATGAGTTTACAATTTGTGAGTTCGGTGCTACATTATTTTCATATAAACGAAAAGGTGAAGAACTTGTTAAAAATGTTCTTTTAAATATGCAATCGTATCTTCAAACGAATCTACATGATGACCATTGACTCTTTTATCTGAATATATTTCATAGTCATTGCCACCTTCATCCGTCTTATCACCAAAAAAATGAATCTCATCGTATTTACCTTCAACAAACTGAAGACAATACGTTTTGTCCCATTCTTTAGGGAATACATCTACACTGATCTGTCCTCCAATGGAATACTTAATCTCAGGTAATTTGGTAAGGTTTTCTTCACGGATGTATTCACCCCAAAGATTTTGTATTTTTGCTATCATAATTTGTCTTACTTTAAAACTATTATCAAATGTTTCAAATTCTTCTCGTTCTTCTTGCGAACATGCTCTTCCGACAGGAGATATATTTATCATACCGTTACGGTATTCAACAAATGTGCCGCGTTTTTTAGGAATTTTTAAGGTGGACATGACTGCAAGACAGATGTTGATTAGTTTTTGAAAATGTTCTTCCCCCTAAAGTATCTACAAAAGATTGTGAATGAATCTTTTCACCGTTAAAGTATCCTAGAAGTCCATTTTCAGAAAATCTCCAGTCAAACAAACCAAAATTTTCCTCACCAAGTTGTTCAATTTGTTTACTCAAGTCTGAACCTCCTACAAATCCAACATGAAGATCATCTATACTTTTCAATCGTTTTAGTTGTTCTAACATGGGTTCTTCAATTGTTTTCCTTGCAGGTGTTAATGTACCGTCTACGTCAATTTCATTATAATATATAGAATGATTTAATTAATTTATTTTTATGAAATTTAAAAAATTAAACGTTATTGTGTGATGATTTTTTTTTTATTAATTAAAATTTAAGTATTATGTATACATGAAGAAAGAGGAATTTATTAAGAATATAAAATTTTGGAACTGGAAAGAATATAAGAATACGTTTATGAAGGTAAAGTTAGAGGTTCTTTATCGTGCCGACGTTGATTGCCAAGATTTTTTATTAAATCATGTTTTGAAAAATGGAATTAAAGAAAATAGAAAGATAATTATAGATAAAAATAATAAACATCAAATTTCTAGAAAAACTATCGAAAAAAACTTTCATTTATTATTACCGAATGATTTCAATTGGAAAAACTATATTAATTTACATGAAGACTTAAAATTTAATGAGAATGACGCAAAAATTCATTATATTATACATGGTAATTATTCAGGAAGGAAATATAAAGTAGAATATAAATCAACACCATATTATGAAAATGATGTGAAATATAATAAGGATAAAAAACATATAAAACCAATTGCTGTATATTTTCCTCAATTTCATGAAATAGAAGAAAATAATCATTGGGGAAAAGGGTGGGATGACTTTACCTGGCTTAGAAATCTAGATACTACAAATACATTAGAAGTAATAAAACCACACAAAGATATTGGATATTATAATTTACTAGATTATAATGTTAGAAAA
>Ga0181388_1000515_pt1 | contig 12881 bp, 16 predicted proteins | sample 11SPOviralmetaG_FD_130120 | JGI IMG/M metagenome (GOLD analysis project Ga0181388, IMG submission 130120) | Marine viral communities from the oligotrophic San Pedro Time Series (SPOT) site, San Pedro Channel, CA, USA - 11 SPOT_SRF_2010-05-17 | ecosystem: Environmental > Aquatic > Marine > Strait...
AATGTTTTCATACGTATCTGACAGTTTGAGTTTGTATGGTTTTGACTCTAGCATCGTCGCCCATTTGAGTGATCCAGTCTTTCGCTGGTTTGCTTTGCTTTGTCTTGGAAGCGCTAGCCTTGTTTGCTCTCGCTGGTTTGTTTGTGATTCGTGCTTTTGCACGTGACCAACTCCAGTCGCGTTTGCCTTTGCGACTTTCGTTCGTCCAATATTTGACTGAGTTTTGTTTCATTTTATTCTCTCTAGAATCTTGTGACAATTCAGTATGAATTGGCAACGCCTCTCGCTACGTGAAAGCGTTCTAGAATATCAAGGCTTTACTCCCGCGGGTTTGACCAGAACGTGTCGAAGTCTAAATTTTGTATTGCGGGTTTCAAGGTTTCGGCGGTTGCCCGCTATCTTGAAAGCGCACGTGTGCGCTCGTTATATCGGCTTTGCGTTTCTCTCCTATTGGATTTTTACCCCACATTTAACGTCTTATTGCACTGAATATCGGCGGTTTAAATCGCTATCAGCTGTGAGTTCAGATCGCCCAAATCATAGGCGCATTACCCTTTTTAACTCAGATTTTGAAGATTCTGTAAACTTAAGAACTGCGAGCTGGGTGGTTCAGTAACCCTCTTTCATTCTCTCGCATTGACTGTAGAACAATCGAATCGCTTCGATGGAAAGAATAGATCACGGAAAACGCTTTGAGTCGATAACTATTTTCATCTTTTTTTGTCATTTTCTTTAAGCTATTGATAATAAGCATTTTACAAAGTCACTTTTTTTCAATTTTTCTCGGAAAAGCTCGGAAATTGCACGATTTTTGACTGTTTTTTCTCTCAAATGTCGCTCATCTGATGCCATTAATGAGTGCTTGAACATATCGATTTTGACTAAAATATTTTGTTTTCTCGTGTAGTTGAAAAGCTGATACAACTTTTGTAGTGCTTTTTTCGATACAGTGTAGTGCTTTTTCTGATACGTTTGCGTGTAGTTGAATTTCTGATACGTGTATCAAGTTTTCTGATACGTGTAGTTGAAATGTCGATACGCCAAGATTGTAGTTGAAATGCTGATACGTTGTATCCAGGATTCTGATACAAAACTTTGAGGGGTGGGGGTGTCCGGAAAAATCCAAAATTTCATTTTATATATACATAAACCCAGCCATTAAAAAAAATGTCACTCAAGGGGCTTCTATCCCCAGCCCCAAGCTGGGGGGTAGTAGTATCTTGTCTCAGTCAAGTCACTCCTTGTAACGAGATACAGCTTCGCCTGACAGCGAAGCATCTGTAACGTAGACCAGAGGTCAGACTAGGTATTATCGAAGAGTAATCCGTAAGTCACAGGCATTATTTTATCGTCCCCTTCACGCAATCTCAGGGGGACGAACCTATACTGCGGGTGGCTGACCCTTGTTCCCAAGAGGCAGGTATCCTATCGCAGTGCCGTGTAGTTTAGTGTCATACGGGTGGCTATCCCCGGAGATCGTTTTCGCCCTGTTACAGGTTTACCTCTGGACTATGTATCGATTTTCTATATGGATACATTATGTCAAAGGAGTCAAGTATAAATAAAGAAATACATTATATTTAATGCTTGACAGGTTAATCTTTTCAGTGACACATTGTCACTATGCAGGACATACCCGACGACAAGGAGGAGCTAATGGCGGAAATATCTGATGCCATTGACTCAGTGGTTGATCTAAAACAGCTGCAGCAGGTCAAGAGCCTGTCGTTGTATGACCCCCAGAAGGTAGCCAAGCTACTGTATCTTTACAGTAAAGGGACGAGCCAGACGGCTCTCGTTCGCAAATACAAGTTCTCTAGGCAGACAGTGCTGAATGTATTAGTGGACTACGCTGACCACCTAGGCAAACTGCGGGAGGTTGCTGGCAAGATCTCGGCGAAGAACTACCTCAACATATCCTCCCTGGAGGAGGATCTGATTGAGAAGGTGCGTGACCGTATGGACACCGAGGAGGACTTCGAGGTAAACTTCAAGGATCTCAAGGAACTATCAATAGCCAAAGCTAACTCATTTCGAGAGGCAATGACCTCGCGGGGCGAGGCCAGTGCTATAACCGAAGACCGCCAGGTGATTACACAGGAGGACTACGAGGCAACTATACAAGCGGCGAGGGACAGGATCGCCAATCTCAACAAGCCGAAGAGGCAGAACTAATAGAGGAGGATACAGATGGGTAAAGGATGCGCACCCCGAAAGGGACACAACCAAGAGAAGCAACGCAAGAACTACGACGACATTGACTGGTCAAAGAAGCCGAAACCTACCAAAAGCAAATGAGCGAAGAGGAAGAGTCAGATGCCATCTACGATCAGATTCGGGGAATACTGGGCGAACACTTCCACAACTTCTGCTTCATTGTAATGGATGAAGACGGAGAGTTGTTCTATGACTACACGAACTACAGGATAGGGAAGATGCTGATGAAAGAATCCCTAGAAGATCTAAACTGCGAGGTAGATGAGTTTGAGTTAATCTGGGATATAGACGAAGAAGAGGATGACGAACCCGATACAGATGCAGACGGGTATGAACTAGTTGACTAATGTCCCTTGAATTTACAGATCACCCTATACTGCCTTCTCCTAGTGACGAGGAAATCGTCCTCCTAGGGGAGTCCGATCCTAAGCTACTGGAGCAACTTCACCAGGCGCACGAGGGTAGGATACGTGCTTCCATCGAGGATCCTCTCCGCTATGGATTTGACCTAGAGGGGTGGGTGCGTATGCAGGAAGGTCTGAACGAGTTCAATGAGGTTCTAGCTCTCGGCGGAAACAGAAGCGGCAAGACAACTGGTTGTGCCAAGATGGTAATGGATGCGGTCAGTAAGAACGAGGGCGGACACATTGTCTGCTTTAGCCAGAATGCTGACACATCTATCAAGGTTCAACAGCCAGCTATATGGGAGATGATGCCCAAGGAGTTCCGCAAGAAGACCAAGAGCATAGACGGATACATCAACTACTCAATGCAGAACGGGTTCACTGGAAGTAGCTTTGTCTTCCCGGACACCAAGACCCGTGTGGACTTCAAGACCTATACCCAGTTCAGCAACAACCAGACAATCCTGGAAGGTTTCGAGTTTGGGTTCAAGAACCCAGAGGGTAACAACATCGGTGCCTGGCTGGACGAATACTTGGGCGACGCAGCCCTAGTCAACACTTTGCGATTTCGCCTAGCTACCCGTGATAGCAAAATGTTAATCGGCTTTACGCCGATTGATGGGTATACCCCCTTCATAGCTGACTACTTAAAGAATGCTGAAACTCTGCAAACCAAACCAGCAGAACTACTTAGGGGACAGGAAGTTCCCGTTGCCCAGTATAGCCCATCGAGGGATGCAGCAATAGTATACCTGCACTCCGACGAGAACCCATTCGGCGGATATGATCGTATAGCTAAAGACCTACAAGGTAGACCAGAAGACGAGATAAAGGTTCGTGCATACGGGCTACCCGTTAAGTCAGCTAATTCTCTGCTACCTTACTTCAATACGGAAGTCAATGTGTTGTCAGAGGAGCCAAACAAATACGGTATGACATTTCCAGACATATCGGACACGAGCAAATACACAGTTTACCAAGTAGTTGACCCCGCCGGAGCCAGGAACTATACAATGATCTGGGCTGGAGTAAACGACATCGGGGAAGTATACATCCGAAGCGAGTGGCCTGACAGGGCTACTTACGGGGAGTGGGCAATGTTTGGTGACCCCAAATGGAAATACGGACCAGCAGCTAAGAAGATCGGGCTAAATGTCGAGGGATACTGTGAGTTATTCAAGGAAATAGAGGAGGATCTAGGGTTAGAGGTCACCGAAAGGATCGGTGACTCCCGCTTCTTTGCTAGGGAAAATGAGAACAATGACGACTTGTTTACAGCTTTCTACGACTACGGGGTAAGTTTCATACCATCAAGCGGGGTTATGGAGGAACAGGGCATAGCTGCCTTGGACGACTGGTTCAGTTACAATCCCAATATGGAGATAGATGAAGCCAATCGACCTCTCTGCTACATACACAGTGACTGCGGAAACTTGATTGACAGTTTAATTAATTACAACTCAAGAGGAAAAGCCGACGAATCCCTAAAGGATTTCTTCGACGTGATACGTTATTTGCGTATGTCCAACGGAGGAGAAGGGCCAGACTTTATGAGCCAAGGATCAATGCTCACCACTAAAAACAACAAAGGAGGATACTAATGCCAAAAAAAAGATTAACAGATATAGCCAAGGAATACGGCATAACATTTGATAAAGCCCACGACATCATCGTGAACAAACTAGAAGAGGATCAGGTTACTGGTCGAGGCAGGAACCTATGGATCTCGGAAAGAGGTCAAGACATAATTGAGGACTTGATACCTATGGTTACTATACACAGGGGAAATGTTATTTCACAAGCCCCTAATCCCCGTTTCGTTTTTGTCAAGATGAGGGAGTCAATGAGAAAGGTTCCGGTAATGATTCCGCTTGCACTATCTGGTAAACTTACGTCGAAGGTAATATACTTTGAGGCTGATCATTCTGGTGATAACGTAAAATATAAATGGATTAAAGCTCCTCAGAGTCAGTAATATATAACTTATGGATTCAGAAAATATTTCAAGGGCATTAACTTATGTCGATAAAACTCCAAGCGTTGACACGCTTCGGAACGCATACGACGAAACAGTAACAGAGCTGCAGTCCTATTTTGACCTGTGTCGATCTAGCTACGACGATCGCAGGAATGCGTGGCCAGGCAAAAGTCGTGACCACCGCAAGCACGGAGCCGACGCTTTCCCTTGGGAGGGAGCGTCCGATATGGAGAGTCACGTCATTGATGAACGCATCACTAGACTTGTTTCCCTGTTTGTTGCTTCTTTGAATCGAGCAAACGTAAGAGCTTTCCCGACTTCACTTGATGACATAGGAAGATCTAAGTTAGTTTCAGGTTTCTTGAAGTGGATGGTTTCTTCTGGATACATTCCTCGCTTTGGGCGAGAAATGGAACTAGGCGCTAACTACCTGCTGGAGCGAGGCATACTGATTACATATATTGGGTGGCACCGAGAGGACAGAACTTTTCTTCAGGAGTTAGACCTGAATCAAATTTCTTCCATAGCCCCAGAGATTGCACAGCTCATACAGTCCGGAGAAGAAGATGACGCATTAATTGCTTTAATGGAATCCACATTCCCTGGAGTAAAGAAGTCCAGAGCTAGGAAAGCATTAAAAAAACTTCGTAAGGAAGGTAAAGCAGAACTTCCCGTAGTTCGTCGAGAGGTTGACGCACCGCAGATTAAAACGCTGGCACCTGATGGTGATTTCTTTTTTCCTCCTTATGTTACTGACCCACAACGTGCGCCTTATTGTTTTTGGAAAACTTACTTTACTCCTCAAGAGCTAGAGAATAAAGTTTCTACCGACGGATGGGACAAGGACTTCGTTGAATATATCATCGAACATTATCGAGGCGTTCATTCCAACGGCATTGACAATTTTGAAGAGGGTCGAAGATCCGGCAGCTTAATCAACAATACATATGAATCCGACGAGCTAATTGAAATTGTTTACGGGTATCAACGGTTGATTGACCCAGAGGACGGAGCTGAAGGTATTTATTGCACAGTATTCAATCGCAGCTTCAGTGGCAACCAAGAAGCTCCAGGCTTTGCAAAGTTTGAGTTGTTAAATGGATACGAGGATTACCCAGTTGTAGTTACTAAACTATCAGAGGACAGCAAGCGACTATACGATACAATGACAATCCCTGATGTCCTACGAGGCATACAGAACCAAGTAAAGGTTGAAAGGGATTCACGTGTTGATCGAAACAGTCTAGCTACCTTGCCTCCTATACTGCACCCAGTGGGTCAAGCTCCAAGCGATTGGGGACCTGGTCGGATGATTCCATACCGCCGCAAGGGGGACTTGGACTTCGCGCCTACACCACCTTCTCCAACTGGATCTATAGAAATCGAGAAGACTTTAGAACAACAAGCCGATAGGCTTGTCGGTCTAGATGAAACCTCTAGTATATCTGGAATTCGGAAGCAGTTTCTAGTGGATAAGTTTTTAAATCACGCCGCTGAGGTGATGTCTATGGCATTCAAATGCTTTCAGCGATTTGGGCCTGACGAAGTGTTTTTTAGGGTAACCGGAAATGCTGACCCAATGAAGATGACCAAGGGTGATGCTGAAGAAAATTATGACATTATGATTAGCTATGATGTTCTGAACTCAGACCCAACAGCCCAAGAGCAAAAGTTACAGCAAATTGTAGCCTTGACTCAGATGGATCGTAATGGTCGTATCAATATGGATTCGTTAATGGACATCGCGGCAGCATCCATTGATCCAGTCCTTGCCGATACAGTTCTGCAACCAGCACAACAAGCGGCTGAACAAATGACACAATTTGTAACTGATGATCTTGCTAAAATATTTGCAGGCATTGAAATGCCAGCTCGACCAAACGGTGGTCAGATTGCTATGCAAATCATTCAGCAATACGCATCGCAACCAGACATCGCTGAACGTCTCAGTTCGGACGAAGCATTTGCAGGTCGCTTGCAGAAGTATGCTGGTCAGTATCAGTTTGCTCAACAGCAGCAAGTCAATGCCACTCAGTATGGTCAATACGGAACGTCAGCAGCATCCGTTGGAGATGTTGAAACTCAAGGACTTACACAAGGTTAATATGGCTGATAACAAAACCACAAGTCAACAGGCTAAGGCTAGAGAAAGACAACTAAATTTTAGGGAAGTAAATGGTTTAGTCCAAGAATACTTCGGTCAAGATCCTGCCGTGTTAGCTGCAATCTATGGGAACATTGGTGTAGAGACTGGTGAGTCCTATGACTACTTGCAGAAACAATATCAAGGAGGCCCTGGCAGGGGACTGTTTCAATTTGACTGGCACAAACCTTACTATGCCAAGTTTTTAAAAAAGTATAAAAAGAAAGACAGCCCAAGGTCACAGATTGAGTATGTCCATAAGGCAATCTATGATATAGGTAGTCAAGAGGAAGACGATCTGGGGCAGGGCAATGCTAAGCACATACGAGAGGCATTTGCCTCTGGAGATCTTGAAAGGTCAAATAATATGTTCATTGAACGATTTTTAAAACCAAAGCCGGAAAAGGCTCATAGAGAACGAAGGATGAATGCTTCAAAGAAGTATTATAACCACATTGTTCCCATAATAGAAAGAGCCAAGCAATCAAGAGAAGCTCAACAAAAATAAATCAAATGACACTTGAAGACGATCTAAACCAATTATCTAACCACGAAGCATTTGCTCGTTTTTTATCAACGGTAGAAGCTCTTAGGGAGGAGTGCATCGAAGAGATGCACCTGGCAAAATCAGAGAACATACAACAGTTAGCTGGTCGAATACTGACCTACGATCAGCTATTGCAAATGTGCAACTGGAAAAAAATACGAAAGATGCACCCGCAAGCCGATGGGCTTGCTTAGTGTGTTAATATATTTTCATCGCCATCGCTCGGCGTTAAGGAGTGGAAACAACCAAATATATGTCAGACGAAATAGCAACGGAAATCGCTGAATCCGTATCAGAAAATACAGCGGAAACTAATAACATAACAGCGGGTGACTTTGTTGCCAACCGCTTGGCAAACCTAAAGGAGCAAGCAGAATCGCCACCGGAACAAATCGGAAGCGAAGAAGCTCAACCAGAAGAAGAGCCAGTAGTAGAAACAGAGTCAGAAGAATCCGAAACGGAAGCTGAGGCAATTGCGCCAGAAGCTGAAGTAAAGGAGGAATCCGAGAATGTTCTTTCACAGTTAGACTTAGATGATATGTCCGAAGATGACCTTCGTGAACTATCCGAAAAACTTGGCAGTCGCGCAGTAGCACGATTCGGCGAGCTTACCGCAAAACGGAAAGCCGCTGAGGAACGTGCAACTATGCTGGAAGCCAAGTTGCAGGAAACACCTAAAACTCTCACAGCACCCGAAACAGTAGCTAATAACCCCTTCGCTTCACTAGATACAGTCGAAGCCCTACAGGAAAAAGCCGTTGAAGTAAATTCAGTAATCGAGTGGGCAGAGGATACGTTGTTTAATGCAGATGGATACGGACCAGAAGACGTTGTCGTAACAGTTAACAATCAGGAATTAACTAAAGCTGATGTGCGTAAGACTTTATTGAACTCACGTAAATCAAGAGATAAGTTTCTTCCCGCTCAACTGAATACTATTCAGGCAAAAGAGCAAGGTAACCAACTCAAAGAAAACTACGTCGCCAAAGCAGTAGAAGAGTTATCTTGGTTATCTGGAGAGGACAATGACACGAGGCATCAATACAATGCAATTATGCAGGACAAACGAGTAGAAGATATGTTAAAAAGTCTTCCGCCCGACGTGTCAGCACAAATGCCTTACTTGATGGCTCACGCAGCCAACAGTCTCTACGGACGAAAGCAAGTTCCCGCAGATAAGCCAAAGGCTTCTCCTACGTTGAACCCGCCAAAGTCCGTTGATTCCGGAGCAACTAAGTCAGAAAAAACTGTAGATCCATCGAGCAAAGCTGTTCAAAAATTAGTACAACAATATCAGACCTCAGGTCACCAAGCTGATTTCGTCAAATTCAGAACCCAACAATTAAAAAACCGATAACCTATTATAAAATATTATGGCATTTTCAAATACCTATGATGTAACAAATACAGGTTCGGCTGTTTCCAATCGCGAAGACTTGACAGATGTCTTGACTATTCTCGCTCCTGAAGAAACTCCCGTCCTTTCGTCCGCACAAAAACAACGTGCAACCGCAACTAACACAGAGTGGACTGTTGACAGTCTTTCAGCACCCAGAACAACTGGTATTGTTGAAGGCGACGACGTCATTGCTCACACTGACCAGTTTGCTGGTCGCGCACGTATGGGCAACTTCACCCAGAAGTTCCGTCGTGACTACAAAGTTTCTGATCTACAAGAAGCCGTTGAGTCCGTTGGTCCAGCTCGTATTGCTCAAGCAGAAGCTAAAGCTATTCGTGAACTAAAGCGTGACATCGAAGCAACTCTTTGCTCCGATAACGTAAAGCAACAAGCGGCAGCAACTGTTGGCGGTGTTGAAAAGCCTTACCTGATGACTGGTCTTGGTGGATTCATTAACAACTCTGCTGCTGACGATGTTGTTCCTGCTGGCTTTAAAACTCCTGCGAGTAGCATCTATACTACTACCGAGTCCGCAACTAACGCATTCAGCGAAACTGCATTCAACGACATTATCTCAAGCATCTTCGAGGTAAACGGTGTATCCAATGGTCTCGTCCTTGTGGCTGACGTTGGTCTTCGTCGTGTAATCAGCGACTTCGCTCGTCTGTCCACTGTATCAACTGAAACAAGCATCCGCAACGTCAACTATGACGGTGGTGTTGCAGCGATTAAGCTCTCTGTTGAGCTTTACCAAAGTGACCACGGTATCGTTTCAATCGTCAACGCTAACCCTGACTGTATGCCTAACTTTGGCGGAACAACTGCTAACTCAAGCGGTTACCTCGTCAACCCAGAGTATTACGGTATCCACGAACTGATCCCAATGGGATCGACTCGCCAGCTCAACAATGGCGGTGGCGAACGTGGTTTCGTTGATTGTGCTTTGACCCTCGGTGTTTACCACCCACAGGCTCACGGCTTGATCCAAGACGTTAAGTAAATAATTCTGGCTGGGGGGCGCAAGCCCCCCTGCCTTTTTACTATGCAAGTTGTAAACCAACAAGGAATTTCCGATGAGGAAGTAAACAATGCTTTAATGCAGGAGATTCAAGCGAGTCTTCACGAAGAGAAGCATACAGAAAAAGATCGTTATGATCAGGCACGAAAAGATGCCAGCAGTAATGTCGGCAAGGAACATCCTTTGCTAGGCAGGTGCGTAGCAACAATGCCGCCCAGGGAATACTTTAGATTAATTAAAAAATACGGACACGCAGAGGTTCACTCTAAAGAATTCTTAAAATATTTTCAAAACAAATTCTCAGACCTTTCACCCAATAAGATTTAATGCAGATAAAATCCTACAGCGATCTATACAAACTGGTAGTTGCACTTTCGGGTGTAGGCACCTTTACTCCAGAGGAAAAGGTAAACATTGAACAGTTTGTTAATCGCAGGGCATTTGAAGCATACAGTGCCAGCCCTAGTTGGCCACGATACGCAGTCATAGGCGAAGAGCGAGCAATCAGTTCTGCTGGTGTAGTTCCTTATACAGAAGGAAGCCTTAGTGAAATTGCAGACTTCCAACGGATCTATCGCACGCAACCATTTGATCGCAACTCCGCCTTGGAATACGAATTCTACGTGGACTCAAGTGGCGCTCACGTATTAAACCTTATTGCTAATGACTCAAGCAAGGTATTTGTAAATTACCAAAAGAAACTTCCTACATTCACGGAAGCCTCATCAGTTGACGAAATACCCTATGAGTTCTTTTTCTTTTTAGCGCACGCTGTCTACGCTGACTTCTTACGTATGGACGGTCAACACAACAAAGCACTCGTAGAGGAAGGTGTTGCCAATAACTATCTAGCTTTGGAATTAGAGAAGATCGACATTAAATCCAACAACAATACAATCAACAAGAAGTTTTCAACTTACGTTAATCGACAAGCTCGATAGAACTTAACCCCTGTGATATAATACCCTTATGAATTCATTCGTTACTAACTTATATATGAAGCCGACGCCCGCCGCGACTTCACAACGTCTTACTCCAGATGCGTCTACTGTCGCTTCTTTTACTGGACTTAATAGCGGAACTAAAGCGGTTTCTTTTGATGTTCAAACCAATGATGTTTTTATGACAATTGACGGGTCTACGCCGACTACTACAAACGGTCATAAGTTATATGCTGGAAGAGCGTATACAATTAGCTTTACTTCGGCAATTGCTGCTCAGTTCATATCTGCATCTGGCTCCGCTGTTATATTTGGCTCCGAGCTAACAACATAATGGAAACCCAACAGCTAACACCTGTTGGCGGGCTAACGCAAAACGGCTTTGGGGACTTGGGTGCGGGGGTTGTTGACGTTAATGACCTACCAACTCCTGACCCCCTTAGGTTTCCGCTCTTAACATTTACGGCTCCTGAAAACGGGACTGAAAGTGTTTCGTGGTCCGCTGGGGGTAGCAATGTTATTGCTTATTACGGTGACGGAACTTCAAATAGTAACTTGGGTCACACTTACACTGGGTTGACCCCAGGAGAACAAATTACCATATCCTTAAGCGGTCAATACCAATTTGGTTTTACGGCTGGCTCTAGTCTAAAGTCTCTTGAAAATTTAACTTTCTGGTGGGACGGCATAGCGAATACACAAAATACTCTTAATTTAAAAGATATGGGAATTACTCGTAGGATGACTCCTACAATGAGTAACAACTATAGCACTTTAAATTTAGAAGGAAATTCTATTGAGGGAAAATTCCCATCGGGTATTACGATTAGCTCAAATTGTTTTATAAAAAATAATAGACTTACTGGAAATCTTCCCGCCATAACATCAATCATTAAAAAATATCAGGTTCAGGGCAACGCATTTACTGGGGATATTCACGACATAAGTAATTATTCCAAGATTGAGTCATATTTAGCATACGGTCAGGACGATGGAAAAAGTTATGACAGGGTGAATAACCCCAAGATTATGTTGACGGGTGAAATACCGAACTTATCTACGTGCGCTGCTTTAACATTTTATCACGTTGGTGCAGGAGAACCTTGGAATCGTGGATTTAAAAACGATCTTAGCCTAGCATCTGACTTCGATGTAACAAATAAACTATCGAGGTTCTATGCAAGTAATTGCCGACTATCGACGGCGGAGATTGATAAAATACTAAATGCTTTTGCCAACGCTGGCACAACTAGCCCAAACATTATAGACATAAGTGGTAGCAATGGCTACCCTACGTCGGCAGGCTTGGCTGACAGGGACACACTCGTAGCGGCGGGGTGGACTGTAAATTTACCTTCACAAAAATAATGCAAGATATTATATACAAATCCACAATAGGAACAGGAGGCTTTATAGCTACCATTGAACTATCTCCTGTCAACGAAGTGCTTGGTTTCTGCGTAGGTCTAGCGACCTTCCTATATATGTCAGCATCCGCAATCAAGGTAATCAAAGAACTCCTAAAAAAATAATGACACCAGAACTAATAGCAATGCTCGGAGGAGGACTCAGTGGCTTCGTAATGAAGCTCATTGGGACACAGATGGACAACCAGGCTCGACAGTTTGAGCGTATGATTACGTCCCAGCAGACAGCAGATGCTTCGGCTGATGCCGCCGCTAAACGTGATGGTGGTGTATTAGTTCGTAGGTTCTTAGTAGTATCTACCGTCTTTGCCATTGTGATAGCCCCATTCGTCTTTGCGTGGACTGATGTGGGTATCAGTATTGGTAGAGAGACAAACGGCTTCCTAGGGCTATTCAAGGGGCTTAAATGGGACACCGTGCAGGGCTTCGTCATTTTACCAGAAATTAGGCAAACTGCCTTAGCCATCGTAGGGTTCTACTTTGGTTCCTCACAAATTAAATGAATGAAGTTCTGCAAATCATTTCATCCCTCTGGCCCATTGGTATTGGCGTTATTACGCTCATTGTCGTTCTAGCCAGAATGCACTACAACCTAGAAGCTCTGACAGAGAAGGTAAAAGTCCTGTTTGATTTTCACAACAAGAGAAATAAATAATATGACACCAGAAAAACTAAAAGCTAAAGCTAAAGCTTTACAATTAAAAATAGACAAAGATGCAGAGCGTCTCCGAAGAAAACAAGCTTTAATGGACTCATCTCCAGCGGCATACAAAGCTATGACTAGAGAAAGAGGTTATCAAAGAATGG
>Ga0181388_1000516_pt1 | contig 12860 bp, 14 predicted proteins | sample 11SPOviralmetaG_FD_130120 | JGI IMG/M metagenome (GOLD analysis project Ga0181388, IMG submission 130120) | Marine viral communities from the oligotrophic San Pedro Time Series (SPOT) site, San Pedro Channel, CA, USA - 11 SPOT_SRF_2010-05-17 | ecosystem: Environmental > Aquatic > Marine > Strait...
AAGTTAGCTGTTCTGTTTATTAACACTGCTAAAGCGGCATGCTCATCACCAACGAAAGTAGCAGTACCTGATACTGCAGCCTGGTTGTATGTGAATTCAGTTGCGGCTAATGTACGTAGAGATAATAGAATCTCTTGATCAATTTCTGCAGTAATCTCTTGAGCTAATGCTGCCATGATTTCTGCTTCTACATCGATACCGTGCATTGCTTGTGCATCTTGAGCTGCTTCAAAAGTCCAACGTGCTTGTAGCTTACGAGTTTTTGCTTCAACTGTTTGCTTTAAGATTTGAACTGAAATATTACGTCCACCTGATCCTTCAAGTATTGCAGTATTTGCGCCAGCATATCCTGCTTGAGCTGCTTGTACTACACCAGCGGTAACTGTTGTTGCACTTGAGTATGCTTGAGCAATTTTGAATGGTGACAATGCTTCTTCACCAGCAACTGTTGATGTTGCGGCTGCTGAGTTGTCTGTCATTGCGTTAGCATAACGTACTCTTAGTGTATGAATTTGTCCAACTGGACCTGTCATTGGCTGAACACCAACTAATTCGTTAGCAATAACTGTTGGCATAACACGTCGAATAACAGGTAAAATAACTCTGTTTAGTGTTGCAATGTTACCTGAACTTGTTGATCCTGCAGTTGCATTCTCAGCCAAGTGCTTGCGTGTGTTTTCTAAAACAACACCCATTGTAGATCTACGAGTTCCTTGTAAGCCTTCTAGGAGGGCTTCTTTGGTCTCGCTCCATCTGTTTTCTAGTAGTTCTTGTGACATTTCTGTCTCCTTTTTCTTTTAGTTTTAAAGCCCTGCTAGGCGTTTAAGTTCAATAACGTTATTAGCGTCATCATCGTTTTTTATAACCTTTGCAGTTTTGTTACCAGTTTGTTCAGTAAGTGCAGTGGCTTTTTTAGTGCCTTTTGTCTCGCTGATTACTGCTGGCAAATATTTTTCAAAAGCGTTCTTCAATCTAGATGTCTGAACGTTTTCAAGTAGACTAGTCATAACAGATCTCTTCTCGTCGTTAAGAGGAGACAGAAGTTCGTCCAATGTAGCATCACGCTCATTGGCTTCTTTAATGACTTTAATCTGGTGGTTTTTATTCTCAATAAGCGTCTTAGCTTTGTCTTGAATTTTGATAGCTTCGGCTAACTGTTTATCTTTTCTAACAATAGCGGCATTCAATTTACGTACTTCTGCATTTTCATTTAAATGAGTAGCACCAAATTCAGTAGCATATGCTTCAAAGATACGACGACCAAAATTGTTCTCACGAGCAATTTTAATGTCTTCTTTAAGTTGGCCCATTTCAGCCTTAAGATGCGTAGAAACAGTTGAAGACATCTTCTTAGCAGATTCTTTTACAAATTTGCTCTTTAGATTATCAAGTTGAGAACGTGCATTACTAACAAGTTTAACTTTAGTTTCCACTAAGTCTTTCTTGTCTGCAGCAAATTCCTTGATTTCTTCAGCCAATGCACCAACAACAAATGATTCTAATTTCTCAAAACCAGTTTTTGATGATATACGATCCTTGCGTAGTTCACGTAGTTCTTCTGACAGTTTTTGTACCAAAAAGTTGTTAAACTTGTTAGCATTTTCTGTCATTGACTTATTAAACTTTACACGATCGTTTGCAAGTGCTTTTTTCTCTTCACTTATTTGAGAAATTTCAGTTGCAAGGCCTTCTGTAACCATTTTATCTAGGGCGTCTACCATCACAGTCTTATCGTGCTCGTAGCGTTGTGCAAACTCCTCACGAAGTTCAGCACGTACCGTCTCTTTGGCCTCAACCATTTTTGCTTCCCATTGTTCAGCAATAGCGGTACGAGTATCCTCATTGACGAGATCGCTATCTAGTAGTGGTTTAATAGCATCTAACATGCGATTCTCCTAAATTTTTAGGTCTCTGATAAGACGAGAAACTTCGTCTTTCAGGTACTTTTGTATTTTGCCGTCCGTCCCAGACTCACGAGCCATTTCTAAAATGTGATGTCCATGTTTCATGTTCATCAGTCCTTCATAAATTGCTTTTGGATAAGCATTCGGAGCACTGGGTTGTGCGACCACGTCTACAGTGACTATTTCAAAATCACTGACACGTCCGTTATGTGGATCAACGTTACCTGATCCACGACTCGAAACGCCCAATCTCACACCGGACTGAAGCATAGTTTTCACTAGCTCGCCCATCGGAGTTGGGAGAATTTTTAGTTTTCCATAACCATTAGGTCCGTCCATCCACATACTCTCAATCATGTGGCATACACGGTCTAAGTTAATCTTAAGGTCATCTGGATGATCTACTTCGCCGAGAACGCTTGTTGTTTTGATTTGTTCGTTCAGTGTATCAACTGCTTCTGCAATTTGACTTACTGGATAAACACGTTCATTGGCATTTTTGACGTCACCTTGTATGCAGATGCCCTCCATATAGAGGTTCTTACCATCTTTGCCCTCAACGATTTGCATCTTTGCGGCTTCAAAAGTAAGATCTTCTCTTAGGTATAGCTGTCCCATATACTTGGTTCCTAGGCTAGATTAGTCTATAACACTTTTGGTGTTAACACCAGAAGCTTGTGCTAATTCCGGCTTTGGAGCTGGCTTAACGTCTGGCTTTGTTGTGTTGCCTTGGTCCATATATTTTGGTGTTGGGCGACCTTCTTTGCCTTTGTTCCCGTCGTCAAAGTTTACTGGATGTGCATCCATTCCTTTTTGACCTGAGTTTGCAGCAACTGGTGACTTACTAGCTGGTGTGCTTGTTACTGGCTTTGGAGCTGCAACTAAATCTACGTTCTCATTAAAGCCTTCAACTTCTACGTTAACATCAATTGGCTCTGCCATTTTGTCTTCAATGTCATCAATCTCGTCCTGCTCCATGTCAGTATCGCTATCAATGTCTGAGATTTCATCCTGCTCGCCTTCGATGTCGTCTGTGTTGTCATCAACTTGACCCATTAGCTCTTCGAATTCACCCATTAGTTCGTCTAATTTGTCTTCGATATTTACTACACGGTCTTCTAACTCTTCTTCGCCGTTGTCATCATCAACGTCGATGTCAATCATTTCGATTTCTTCTTCTTCATCTTCGAAAGTTGCACCTTGCTCTTCAGCTTCAACTTCGTCAATTAGCTCGTCAACCTGTGATCCGCCTAAATCTGTTTCATCAATCTTTTGATCGTTGTCATGTTCTTCGTCACGCTTGCCACGCTTTCCCATTTCATCGTCTCTACGATCTTTCATTGATTGTTTTTTAGTGTCTTCAGCACCGTCTTTGGCACCTAAATGCTCATCTTCACGGTCCTTATATCCTTGTTTCTTTTCCATGACTTCTTCTTCAGCCATGATTTCTTCATAAATGTCTTTAGACTTATCAACGACTATCTCGTGAAAAAGTGCTTTTGCATTTGCTTCGTCATCATTGATAACATATTCTATTAATTGTTCAAATTTGTTCATTATTTCTTCTCCAAAAGTCGTGTCTGTAAAGTACAGAGTCTGTAAAGTACTTAACATATTTGTCAAATACTGGTAGTTTATAGGGGTAAAATGGGTATAAAATGAATATTTCTTTGTACTATAAAGAAATTATTACATTGCCGGTGGTGGTGGTGCGAATTGAGCTTGTATCTTTGACAAGTCTTCTTTTTTTTCGTAGTTACGCATATCGTACATCTTACGCAGTTTTGATATCTGCTTTAATGTAAGTTTTGTCTTACGCAACTCTCCAAGTTGAGGAACACTGTTGTCAGCTTCTTGATCCTGGTAACCTTCTGGAGGTGCTTCATAAAATTCAAATAGTTTCATAATAGTATTTATACAGGAGGAGCTTCTGGAACGGCTGCATCAACGTTAATGTCAATTTCTTCACCGCCTAGTGCTGGGTCAGCAGCTTCTCCGTCTGCAGCTACTGCATCACCCATTGCAACATCGCCTTCGATGTCACTTGGACTAACACCAACTGTACGTAAATCACTGCCAGTTGGTTCTACATCAACTGGCTGCCCAGTTTCTTCTTGCCACATTTCTGTATTCTCTTGTAGTTCATCATCAGTTAATCCTAAATAACGTTTCATAAGAAAACGCTTACTCATATAAGGCAAAGGCTCTAATGCACCAAATGCTTGCATTCTAGTTGTATCAAGTTCTGCTTGACGATAACTGGCAAAGTTTTGTGGTGGGTTAAACTTAATTGAAAATAAACCACTGTCAATGTTAAAGCCTCTCCAACGCAAGAACATCTTGAACTCGTCGTCTAGTTTATCAATCACTTGCTTTTGTAATCTTTCACAGTACTGATTGAATCTATATTCTTGTATAAGAGCAGTACCAACACGACCGTCATTCATTGGTCGATCTGAATCATCCGGACCGGTAGGCAAATATGAACTTGGTACACGCAGTCCTCTGCACATTTTATTGTTAAAGTATTTTAAATCATCAATCTGTCCAAGATTTTCACCGCCTGGTAGTGTTTCAACTTTAGAACCTCTACCTTCAGCAGTTTGTGGAAAGAAGTAATCTTCGTTGATTGATAGTGGATTGTATGTTGTATCCATTGATGTTTGACCTTGTCCGCCGTTTGCACTAGGAATACGTCTTTGATGTACTTCGTTTTTGACACGCTCAACAAACTGCATAGCAAGATGTGATGGCATATTACCTACATCAATGTAGAATACTCTACGTTCTGGTGCACGTTGCACACGATAGATTAGTATTGAATCTTCAAGTAGTTCTTTTTGCTTGAACACTTTGAAAATCATTTCCAATACACTTTGACTGAAAGGCCAGAAAAAGTCTAAACCTTCGCTAAGGCCAAGATGCACTACGTTCTTTGCATCAATCACAGTTTCGTTTATTGAATTTTCAAATCTACTGCCAGTGCTTGGCTGGTTTGGAATGTTATAGTTTGCTCCGCCGCCCATTGCGCCGTTGCCACCAGTTCCGAGGATCTCTCCAGCGTTGCCTGCACCGTAGTTAGTAGTGTTCTTAGCAGTGATGCTCAAATTTTGAAAGTTAGGATTGATGTCACGTATAACATACTGCTCAGGACGCTTGCCTTCGTTTTCGTTTACAATAACTTTTACAACTTTGGTCATATCAACCCAATACATTTCAAAAGTTTCTGGGTCACGCACAAATACTTGATCTCCGTACTTTAGTGTATTACGGAAAATACGAAACATACGCTGATCAAACTTGTTTAGTTTGGTCCACTGTTGTAGTTGCTTGCGAATAATTTCAATTTCGTTGTTTGTTGGTGTATCTGTATAAGATACTTCAAATGGTGTGTCGTTGCTTTCGTTTGTTTGTGTAGAAAACTCAGCAATAATATCAAGACATGCATTGATTTCACTATCATTGTCCATGTTCTCATATTGATTATAACGTTCAATTCTATTTGGATGACCTGAGTATACTTCTGGTAGATGACTTTGATAGTTTTTAAAACCAAATTGTCCGCCTGAGCCTCCTGATCCGTAACTAGGACCTCGTGAGTTTTGTCCACTGATAGGACTTAGTTGGCCACCTTCGTTACCGACAGCTTTGAAATATTTTTTCCAAGACATATGCGTTCCAATATACTCTTTGTTATATTGTATTTATCACTACTGACGGGTCGCGTGTAATATCTCTTCGTTGGTCGAATTACTGCGTGCCATTTGAGTTATAAGTTGATCTAGTCTGTTAAGTTGTGCTTCTGCTAGTGCGTTACCGCTTGCACCGCCTGCACTTTCTCCTGTACTTCCTGCTAGTGCCGACTGCCCAGCTGAATCTAGGCTTCCAAGCCCGCCGAGAGCGGCCCTCGATCCACCTGACGGTCCAGCGTTTGGTATTACTGTTCCACCTAAACTTCCCATTTGCAGTATCTCAGGACCACGTTCACCTACTGTATAGGCAGTATTTGGATCTACTGGTCCGCCCATTGCTCTTTTGGAAAATATCTTCATCCAATCTGGCATTTCTCCGTCTGTCACACCAGCTACAACTCCACCGCCAACTCCACCAACGGCTGCTCCTATTGCGGCACCAATTGGCCCTAAAAATGCACCTATTGCAGCTCCTGCTAATGCGCCGTTAACAGCTCCATCTCCTACTCTTGCCATAGTATCAACTGGATCGCCACCTAATTGTGCCTTAGCATAGGCTTCTGGCCCCATTGCAACCATCTTATTCATTTCAGTTGCAGCAGCTAACAAACCTGTTGTCATTGTCTCAACAGCAGTCGTCATTCCTGGCATTGCCTTTAGTGCTAATTTGTCCATTTCAGTAGCAAACTTTTGCATTTTCAAACTTGAGTCAACTAAACCTTTAGTGGCAGCATCAGTGGTATTAGCAAGGTCTTTATTCTTATCAATAGTCTTTTGAAAGTCATTTGCACTTACTTCGGCTCTCGTTGAAAATTTCTGTAATCCAAGTATACTGTTTTCAATCGGAGTACCAAGTCCTGCTAATTTACCAAGTCCTGCAGGGCCACCAAAGTCGTCGGCAGTTTTTTTCAATCCACTTTGAATCATTGCACTTGCTTCTGCAGTGCTTATTTGTCCTTTACGCAACATGTCAACTGCCATTGCACCTTGTTCTCCAGCAGAGATAGCAAATTGCTGAGCTGCTTCGGTACCAAGGTTACCTGATAACGCATCTTGTAAACCTTTTCCAATGTTTTCGTCAATGCCACTTATAAATGCGGCAGTATCTTTCATATTAGCAGCGGCTTCTCTTCCAAACTTGCCTTGTACTTCTGCAAGTGCACCAACCATACGTGCATTACTCAGTTGACTGTCTAATTCTTTTTGTTGTTCTTCAACACTTTTTCCAGTAAGTCTTGACAACGCTGTTAAACGTTTGATGTACTCTGCTGATCCTTGTGCTAAGTCTCTTGAACTACGTCCTTCGATATTTCCTTGTCGTGCTTGAAGTTTAATGTAGTTTGCAGTCATTTCGTTCTGTTGCTTTGCACCTACACCCAATGCAGTAAGCTCTCTCCTAAACGGAGTCATTGCTTCACTTGCATCTGCAAACCTTTTTGCACCAGTTGCAGTATCACCAAAAGCAAATGCTAAACCAGCTGCTGATTCTTTGGTTACACTTGCAAAGTCTTTAAAACTAATACCTGCTTGAATTGCTTGATTTGCTAATCCTGTTAAACCGTCAGCACCAACTGCACCAGATTGTGCCATCATTCTAAATGCAGTGTTTGCATTATCCAGTTCAGCTGTGATCTTTTTACCAATTTGAGCGGCTACATCAGCAGTTGCTTCAGCTAAGGCAGCGGCTGCTTTACTAACACCACTTACGAACCCACCTACAACAGGTCCAACCAGAGGAATTGCACTCATTGCAGTACCAGCTGCATCGCCAAGTCCAGCAGTGAGTTTGGCAGTGGTTTTAAACATTCCTGCGGCTATATCAATTGATCCGTTTAGACTTGTGAACTGTTCTCTGTTTTCTCTAACTGCACCAGCTGCGTCAATAACACCAATTGCGAAGTTTCCAACATTTCTTGTTGTTCCAGCTAGTGCACCAGCAAATCGCACTGATCCTTTGGAGCTTTTGTCTAGTTCGCCGGTTTGTATTTTTTGTGCATCACTTTGAGCTTTAGATCCTTTAGTAACATTGCCCAATGCTTTGTTAACTTTATCCATCTCTTTTGGGTCAACAGTCTTGCCTTGTGCTATTGTTTGATTCAGAGCTTGGACTGCTCTAGTAAGTTCTTCGATGGTTTGGTCGTCTGCCATTTAATTAATACCTGTTTTTTCGCCGTATAAGTACATATACACATATATTTATGGTAGGAAAAAACATGGACGAGAACAACGCAAATCCGTTGGCTAAACATTTTAGACAGCCAACAATTTATATTAAACTACCAAGCGGCGGTGCATGGAACAATGAGGAAACTCTTAAAAATACCGAAAACGGTGAGTTACCAGTATATCCAATGACTGCACTTGATGAGATTGCATACAGAACTGCTGATGCATTGTTTAACGGAAGTGCAGTTGCTGATGTCATTAAGAGTTGTATACCAAATATCTTAGATCCATGGCAAATAAGCAGTGCCGATCTTGACACAATTTTAGTTGCAATAAGAATTGCCAGTTACGGTCATGAAATGGATTTTACTAGCAAATGTCCAAAATGCGAAGAATCAAATGACTTTAGCATTGACCTACGTGAAATCATGGAAAAGATCAAGATGCCAGACTTTTCAGAGCCTGTGACCATTGGTGATATAACTGTCTACTTTAAACCTCTAACCTACAAAGATCAAAACGATAACAACACTGCACAGTTCCAAGATCAAAAGATGCTTGAAGCATTACCAACTTCAGATATGCCCGAAGATGAAAAGATTGCTGCACTCCAGCAGGCATTTAATAATATTAGTCTACTGACTCTAAATGCAATTGCTGATAGCATAAGCATGATGAAAACAGGAGATGATGTTGTAGTTGACAAAGAACACATCAAAGAGTATTTGCAAAATTGCAATAACAAATCATTTGACAAAATACGCAAGAAGATTGAACAAGTAAAAATCGACGGTGAGATGGCTCCTTTACAAATTGTATGCAATGATTGCAAACATGAGTACACTACTCCGTTTACACTTAATGTTGCAAATTTTTTCGCATAAGGCTCTTAACGTCCAGTCCCGAAGAAATCGAAAAGATTATCGCAGACATGGACAAAGAAGTTAAGGGCCTAAAAGAAGACATGTTTAAAATGGTTTGGTTTATGCGTGGCGGAGTTACCTATCAAGAAATTGTAAACATGAGCGGCCCTGAACGTGACATGATGGGCAAACTTATCAAAGAAAACTTAGAAACTGCAAAGAAGACCGGACAACCGTTTTGGTAATAGATCAAGTAAAAGCAGACATTGAACAGTGGTTGGTTAATTTTGTTGAAGTTCCGCACCCTGCACTGGGCAACTTTCCGCCGTGTCCGTTTGCTCGACAGGCAAGACTACGCAACAAATATGATATTAGACTCGGCGATGATCTTGAACGTGACTTGTTTCTGTTTGCTAAGAAAAAATATTTAGGCAAAAACGATGTTGTTATATACGCATATCCTCCCAAGCAATACGATGATGCATACTTTAATTTTGTGGTAGATGTTGTAAACAGTTCAAAAGGATTTACCAAACGTAATCTATTGGCACTTGCTGACCACCCAGACACTGTTGAAGAACAAAACGGTGTTTGTTTCAACATGGGTAAATATGCACTTGTACTCATACAAGATAAAACAAAACTTCAGGACCATGCAAAAATGTTAGCTCACAGAGGATACTATGATGGGTGGGACGAAGAATATTTGAAGGATGTGTTTGCACACAGAAAAGACCCAAGAAAATGATATACGCAAGAATCAACCTTAGTGAAACAAACTATGATATTATGGACAATTGTAAGAAGCTCAAGTGTCCGTTTCCTAAACCCCTCGAAGCAATTTATGATGCATACTGTAAGCACAAGAAATTTAAAAGTGTTATGCCCATATTTCCAGAAGAATATTTTGACGACAAAAACGAGGTGTACGGGTACTATGACAAGGAAGAAAAACTGGTTGCATTCAGTCTACTTAGATGTTATAATAATAAGAACGTTGAAGCAGTTCAATTTGCTTGGGACTACGGACAACCAGGATTGCGGTTAGGCATACGCAGTTTAAAAAACGAGTGTGCAATATATAAAAAACGCGGTTTTGACTACTTGTATCTAGGACAAGCAGATGATTACAAAACCAAGATTGACGGATTTGAAATACTAGGAGGAAGATTATAATGAACGTTTATACAGTTTACGCCGATGTAAAAGAAGGTATAGATGCACGAACATTTGTGGCTAACATGAAGCTTTTCCTAGATAAATTGCCCCAGATGCATGACTATAGAATCACAAGAATGAAACTAGGATTCCGTTCAATGGACTTGCCAGAGTTTAGAATTGACATGGAGTTTGAAAGCATGCAAGCACTGGATGACGCTATGAGTCATGTGGTAGCAAACGTAGATGATATTGAAACAGAACATGTAGGTTTCAATCAGTGGGTTGATGTTGAAACTATTCAACACTTTCTATACAGAGACTATCCAGACTAACACCAACCATTAGTATAATCTTCTAACATAATCGCACGTATACGCAGTCGTTGTAGATCAGTGGGTCCTGCTCGCATGGTATTGTCTCGACGGTGATGTGTGTCCAATGCAGGCACACCAAGTATACCTGCTATCTTATGCACATGTTTATAATTGTAAATGTGCGTGTAGACAGATCTGTCAGCTCCAAGACGTGCAGTGTTTGATTCGCAATGATCTGCTACATTTGGATTTTGTCTGTATACATCAATGTCTTTGAGAAAGTTGGTTAGACTAGGTGATTTAATCCACAAATTTTTATTTGCCGGATTGGTCATGGTATGATAGAAACCACTTACAAACTTATCAACAGGATCACGCCACAGTGCTATGCGTATGTCTGCGTCTCGTAGCTCTGATTCAAACTCCTCAAATGATCTAGCCTTGTTATACACACCAGGTGCTTCGTTTTGAAAGTTTTGATAGAACTGTTCTTCTTTGGGATCAGCATTCCATAATGCTTGTGCTACATAACTCAACATAGTCGTAGTACTACATTTATGATTACGCACTATTGCTATAGTTCTATTATTGTGCTTAAACTTTATCAATCCCATATGCTTATTTAATAAGATGTCTAAAGACATCTATTGCTTCGCTTTGCTTCAGCAATATTTTTATTACGAGTGTAACGAAGTAATCAGTTATCATCTAGATAGTTTAGTCATACTTGCCCTACTACGGGCAAGTGAACTGAAAAGATGTCATCATCTGAGTTATCCAGTCATTTGAATAAAGAGATTTACATTACTGTATCAGGGGCGGTTGTGCTGTACCCCTTACTCTAGCCTTGTCTCACAACGGAGCGTTTGATATACCCCTTCAAACAAAGTATACAAACGTATGGGTTGTATCTGTTTCACAGAGCCCATGTCATTCTAGCCTTAAGTTAGCCTTATCCTTTGACGCACCAGTTCTGTCGGCTACAACTCGCGTTGGCAGACTTCAAGGTGGATCGAGGTTCCTCGATCAAACGATGTCATATTAGCTTGGGAAATTTAAAAAGTTGCTCTGAGCATAGCTCTATGTGTGCCTGTGTCATAGTTGTTTATGACATTATTATCTGGGTAGTTAATTTAGTCTTTTAAAATGCCTTTTTGGTGTACGCGGACCCGTATGTGCCCGTTATACCATTGTTTTGATTCTAGTACCTTGTGTGTGAATTGTTCTCTTGCTTCGATATAACTTAGTTGACTTTTACTGCTACACCAAAACATTATTTCACGTTTAAACTTGTCTTTTCCTAATAGTTCTACATCCGCGGTCAGTTCATCACTGCTTCCGTAATAGTCTTTCCAATCGCTTTCAACTGTATACCTACGTTTGTTTGTTCTTCCTTTTAGAGGCTTCTTACTGCGTTTGAACTGTGTAAGTTTTTTTCCAATGTACTTTCTATCATTGGTGGTATTTGTTATCAAATATACAAATCCTATAAACTCTGCAGGAATTTCAGTTACCTCTTTGTTTTTGTATGTCCAGGTCATAGTAGTAGTTACCACTCAGTGACATGTGTCTTGTCTAAAAGTTTACTTTTAATACATTTTGTTTTACATTCTAAATTATCAAATTTCTTAAAATCTGTTTGCCACCATTCGTCTTGTAGTATTTGATCCAATGTGTTATTATACAGGTTAAATTTAGTTTCTGCAAGATCATTCCATTTCTTGTTATGAGGATAACGTAATGCAGTCCAACAACAAGGATAAAATTCGCCTGTGCTTTTTAAGAACACGCCTTTGTTTCCTATATAACAAAGAGCAGGGTACTGCTCACTTTGTTGTAATTTTTTTGCTCGATTCCAAAATATTTCTTTAAGTTCAGAACCTGGCCTTTGTCTTGCAGTAATATAATTTTGTTCTCTTTCAAATCTATGTCCGCTAGCCACTAATTTTTTATCCGTTGGTTCAAGTAAATCATTGTTACCGTATGCATCTGGATAGGTACAACCAAATTTTGTACTCTTGGTAAGTTGCCAACAATCAAAATTGTAAGCATGAGCTAATGTTGAGATATTGTTCAAACCTTTTTCATTGAATCTAAAAGCAATTGTATCAACTACTGTATATGTTTTTGAGTTGTATTTGCGAAACGTACTGATGCCGTCGATAATACTATTCCAATCACAGTTTACACGATACTTACTGTTGCTTTCTTGATCCCATCCATCAAGACTCCAATGTATTTCGTCTTGTTCATTAAGTGATGATGCAAGTTGTTCCCACCAGTTGGTTGTTTTGTAACTTCCATTTGTAATAATAACCAAATGCATACTAGGACTTATACTTTTTATCCACTGTACTATTTGCAAGAATTCCTTTGCGTAAATTGGATCACCGTCATCACCACAGAAAGTTATTTTACGTATCTTTTCAATTGTGTTCTGTCCAATTTGCTCTTGGAAAAATTTTAAATTTAGACTGCGGTTTAGCAGAGTTTCTGGAATCTCTGCACGTGTGCATCTTGGGCATTTAAGTGTGCAAATACTACTAACTTCTATATGCCAATGGTCTAATGCTATGTTCATGCTACATCTATATCCGTACTATAACTTGTGAAGCCATTTTCTTTAACAACTTTTAACAAATTATTTACTCGACCTGCTAGTTCATCTTTGTGTGACACTAACCAAATACTTTTACCACGCTCTCTTGCCATCTTCTTAAGCAGTGCAAGTGCAGCTTCAACTCCTGATGTATCCATACC
>Ga0181388_1000528_pt1 | contig 12649 bp, 10 predicted proteins | sample 11SPOviralmetaG_FD_130120 | JGI IMG/M metagenome (GOLD analysis project Ga0181388, IMG submission 130120) | Marine viral communities from the oligotrophic San Pedro Time Series (SPOT) site, San Pedro Channel, CA, USA - 11 SPOT_SRF_2010-05-17 | ecosystem: Environmental > Aquatic > Marine > Strait...
GGTACAACCTCAAGCAATACGGATGGTTCTATAACTTCTACAGTACAAGCTAATACTGATGCTGGTTTTAGTATTGTTACATGGACTGGCAATACAACAGGAAGCAGTCAAACAATCGGACACGGATTAGGCTCTGCACCAACAACAATAATAGTTAAGGACAGAGATTCTACAGCAGTTTGGGTTTCGTACCACGAACCTTTAGGTACTGGTAAATATATGCAACTTAATAGCACTGCTGCCGAAGGAAGTATAAGTAATTATTGGAGTTCTACTGCACCAAGCAGTACAGTTTTTGGTGTTATTGGTGATAATGGTGGTGTTGGTTATGCAAACAATGTTAGTGGTAATGATATGATTGCCTACTGCTTCGCAGAAAAACAAGGCTACAGCAAGTTTGGCAGCTATAAAGGCAATGGAGATGTAAATGGTCCGTTTGTTTATACAGGATTTAAACCTGCTTTTGTGATGATTAAAAATACAAGTGCTACTGAATCTTGGGTGATGTATGATACTAAAAGAAACTCATTTAACGCAGCAGATTTAAAACTTTCACCTGATACATCTGATTCTGAAAATGATAATTCAGCTATTGGTGGAACTGCTTATAATAATATAAATATTCTTTCAAATGGTTTCAAGTGTGTAAAAAACAATGCTGCTACAAATGGAAGTGGCAATACATTAATTTATATGGCATTTGCAGAAAACCCATTCACAACATCAACAGGAATCCCAACAACAGCGAGGTAAATTATGTGGGCTTTAGTCGAATCAAATAACGTAACACAGGTCTATACAAGACCTAAAGGTTTAACCATAGGTGATGTAAATTATCCTAGTAATATCTTTATGCTTTGGACATCTTCTGAATTAGAAGCTATAGGGATTTATGAGATAGTTATAGACAACTCAAACCTAAAAGACAAAGAGTATTACATAAATACACAGCAATCTTTTAATTTTGCAGACGGTACAGTCACTGCAAGTTATGGTACAGCTACAGCTAAACCTTTAGATGATGTACTTTTTACAGCTCAAGACGAAACAGATGGTCTTGGTACTGAGGGTGAAGTTAAGCAATCGGGAATCCGTCAAGGTCATATAGATAATATCAACGCACAAGCCGGTAGTATCTTACAACCTACAGACTGGATGGTTGTTAGAGCTGCAGAAGGTGGTACAGCAGTTCCTAGTTCTATTACAACTAAAAGAGCTGCAGTAAGAACTAAGGCTAACGCTATGTGTACACAAATAACAAACGCTGCAAACGTAGATGCTTTAGCAGATTTGTATGTGTATTCAAATACTGGTACAGAATCAGACCCAGTATACACAAGACCTCTTGGCGAACTACCACTGGTAGACTAAGATGGAAATGATATCACCTTACATTGTTTGGAATGTTCTCATAACTTTGATACTTGCTCCAATCTGGTTTCAGATTAGACAAAATACTTCAGAGCTTAAAAGACAAGACATACTCATTAATAAAACACGTGAAGAGATTGCGAAAGAGTATGTTACCAAATTAGAACTAAAAGATGATTTTAATCTCTTAATGGAAAGGATGGAAAAGTTACACGAAAAGGTTGACAAACTCTTCGAAGTTAAGTAAAATAGGTATATAGGATTTAATAATGGCTAATAAAAGAAAGAACAGAAAAAGAAGTTCAGTTAAAAGAAAAGACTATACTCAAGGTGGTAGAGTTGGATATCGTGAAGGTGATGAAGTAGAAGAACTTAAGCGTAATGCTTTAAGAGCAGAAAGAGTAGCTAATAGAAGTAGGGGTGAAGAAGAAGCAAACCAAACTCCAGCTCCTTCACCTACACCTACACCTGCACCTTCACCTACACCTACACCTGCACCTTCACCTACACCTACACCTGCACCAGCTCCAACACCTTCATCAGAAGAAACAGAAGAAGAAAGAGAAGCAAGATTAGCTGAAGAAGCTAGATTAGCAGCAGAAGAAGCAAGATTAGCTGCTGCCCGTGCTCAAATGAAGAGAGATACTACTGCAGATAGAGAAAGGACTGCTCGTATTGAAGATACTGCTGATACTATTACACAAGCTGCACAAGGTGTTGTACCTGAATCTGCAGTTATTCCAGATGCTCAAAAAGTTGGTGGAATGCAAAGAGATTCGGCTGGTGATCTTATATTAGACGAGAAAGGAAATCCAATTCCAGTTGTTGCTGATACTGTTGTAACAAAAATGGATGCTCTTACTCCTGAACAAAGAGCAGAAGCAGCTACTGTAACGATTACAGGAGAGGACAGTGTTTTAAAACCAGAAGTTGTAGATACGGTTACTGCCGAAGAAATGGGAACAGCTTCTGGTCCAGCAACGCCTATAACAGCCGGATCATTTACAGGAGATCAGGTAGATGTTAATGCTCAAGTAGATGCTGCACAGGGACAAATATCAGAAAATGCTATTGCACAAGCTGCAGGTGTTGAACGTATAGACCCAACTGAAGCTGCAACCGTTGACATTCCAGAAGGTGCATTAACTGAAAGAGTTGTTGGTACATTAAGTCCTGAAGCTAAATCTACAGCAGTACAAAATGTTGGAAGTTCTTTAGCACGAGTAACAAGAGCTAAGAAACAATTAGAAAATGCTGGACTAAGTGCTTCAGATATTGAAGAGTTAGGTAATGACCCAGAAGCTTTAGAAGCTAGACTGATGGATTTCAGTGAAGCTCAACGTGGAGTTATTGCTGGATTACCTGAAGATGCATTAGTATCTAATCAGTTAGATAGTTTATTAAACGGTATTGAAGAAGGTAAGATTCCTACATGGGCTGCTCCGGCTGTAGCTAGTGTTGAAGCTATGTTAGCTCAACGTGGTATGTCAGCATCTACGGTGGGTAGAGATGCCTTGTTCAATGCAATTATAACATCGGCTATGCCACTTGCACAGTCTAATGCACAAGCGATACAAGCTAGTGTAGGACAGCAAAAAGCTATAGAAGCTCAAGAAGCTGAAGCCAATGCTGCAAGAGGACAACAGACAGCACTTGCAAATGCTCAAAATGTTTTTCAAATGGACATGGCTCAGTTTAGTTCTGACCAACAAATAGCATTATCTAACAGTAAGTTCTTACAAACTGTAGGTATTACAGATGCTAGTATGGACCAACAAGCTATTATACAAGATGCAGCATTAATGTCTCAGGCTAACTTAGCTGAAGCAGACTTTAATCAAAAAGCTCAAATACAAAATGCTCAAGCATTCCTTCAAATGGATATGCAAAACTTAAATAATAAGCAACAAGCAAACGTATTAAAAGCTCAACAAAATCAACAACGTTTGTTAAGTAATCAAGCTTCTACTAACGCATCGTTGCAGTTTAACGCTGCAAGTAAAAATCAAACTGATCAGTTTATGGCTAATCTTAATGTACAAATAAGTCAGTACAATGCTTCTCAAAAAAATGCAATGGCACAGTTTAACTCTACACAAAAAAATGCTGCTGCAGCTAGAGATGCTCAAAGAGTTGCTGATGTTGCAAAATTTAATGCTCAATTAGTTACACAAGTAGATCAGTTTAATTCTCAACAAGACTTTGCAAGGAATCAATGGAACGCACAAAACGCTGCTGCTGTTGAAGCTTCTAATGTTCAGTGGAGAAGACAAGCTAACACAATTAACACTGCTGCACAAAATCAAATCAATATGCAAAACGCACAGAACGCTTATGGGCTATCAACACAAGCTCAGTCATTTTTGTGGCAAGAGTTACGAGATCAAGCTGACTTTGATTTTAGAGCTTTTGAAAATGAAGAAAATAGAAAAGCACAGATAATATCAACAGCGATGGCTAACGAAGGTAAGTCTGGAGAAAAGTATGACGATTACCTAACAAATTTACTAAGTAGTGTGAGTAATTCTTTTAGTGGTGGGTATTCTGGTAATTATGTTAATTTCACAGGTGGAGGAGATAGATAATGGGATGGTTAAGAAAAGTAGGTAGAAAAGTTAATCGAGCATTAAGCAAAGTTTTTGGTAAAAAGCTTGGTAGCCTTATAGGTGGTATAGGGTTGTCAATGGTTATGTGGGGAGGTGCTAAAGTTTTATTTCCAGACTTAACAAGTGCTATATCGCAACAAATGACAAATTTTAAAACAAAAGTATTTGGTACACCTAAAGAAGCTGCTATTGATATAGCTGAAAATTTAGAAAACGTACCAAATATAGAAAGTAAAGTTAATGCAGATGTTGTTGGTGGAGCTACAGGAAAAGTTGATACAATTTCTGGGACTGATGCTATAATGGGAGAAACAACTACCATTGCAAAAAGAGTTTCACCAATAGAAAACTCTAGTATTATAAGCCCAGATAATATTTTAGAAGATGTTACATTTGTTGGCGAAGGAACAGGCGGAGAAGCTTTACCTAAAACCTTTGCTCAAAGAACAGGAGAGTTTATAAAAGATGCTCCGGGAAATGTTAAAGAATATGTAATGGAGGGAGACTTTGTTTCTGATGTTGCAAAGGGTGCAGTAACAAGTGTAGTTACAGCAGGAATTATGGGTGAGCCAGAACAACCATTTAGAAGTGCTGGTGTTGCATCTCAGCCATTAATGGAAGCAGCTCAAGGAAATTATATGAGAGAGGTTGGTCCTTCAGCAATGGCTGCTACAGGTATGACACGTGTACCTAGCTTTCAAGAGTTATCACAACAAACATTATATGGTACAGGTAGTCCATCGTGGATGGCACAATTTTATCAACCACTATCAACACCACAAGGAATAGGATAAGGATATGGCAGTTTCAGATAAAGCAGTAGAATTTTTAGGAAATAGTCTTAATACAGGAAGACCTATACCCGGACAATCTCTTACAAATAGTCCAGAGCAACCTTACAAATGGGAGCAACCATCAGAGTTTGTTAATACTGGTGAAGCCACTACATATGTATTTGGTTTATTAACAGAGCCTGAAACAACAAGTAATTTATTATTATCAATTACTAATGGTGTGAGTATAATAGATTTAGCATCAATTGTTTTATATTCAGGATTTTTAGAAGGTAAATGGAATCCTGATTTAATGACATTGTTAATGGAGCCAACCATGTTTATGATTATGGCACTGGCTGAAAAAGCAGATATTGAGTATCAAATGGAATCTGGAGAAAGTGAACAACCTATAGAAATGTCACCAGACAATCAAATAAAATTTATTAAATCAAGAGTAAATGAATTAGATAAAATAAGAGAGCAATCTGTATCAAAAATTAATCCAAAAGTAATACCCGAAAAAGTTAGGCAAATGGTTGAAGAAGTAGAACTAAGTCCAAGCTTATTAGAAAAAGTAAAAACTGTTTCAAACAAAAGTTTATTAGGTAAAGGAGAATAATTATGGCAATTGATTTTAAAAGTTTATTAGGACAAAGTTCTGGAAAAAGTTTTGGAGAATTAGCAGGAGCATATTTTTCTCAAAATAATAAAAAAAGTAACAGGTCTAGAAATATTTTACTAGCTTCATTATTTATGGGTGCCAAAGAATCTAAAATGCAATCACAAGTTTTAAAAAATTTACAAGACAATGAAAAACAAAAAATATTTGAACAAGCAAATGTTAATGATAAATGGGAAAAGTATAATCAACTTATTACAGATGATAAATCATATAAGTTAGATAAAAATTATTTTAGATTAAAAGCAGAAAATGAATTTTCTAGACTTAATCCTAATTTTGATTTAAGTACTCAATCTGCTAGAGATGCTAGAAAACAAGAAATTAGTGATTATGAAAAAGGATTGATTGATACTCACAATACTAGAATGCTAGAAGGAAATATTACATCTGATACATATTTAACAAAAGAACAATTTAATAAACCTTTTGAAGATTATTATCTTAATAAACAAAGATCAACTACAGCACCTAAAAATTTAAGTTTAGTGCATAACGCATTTAGTAAAATAGGAATTGGTGGTAAAGACAAACTTGAAGATCAACTAACTGATGCTAAAAAAGCTGAAGCATTAAGAACTACCTACGATTATTTATTAGACCCAGTTAATATTGATGGTGATGCTGCTATTAATTTATACCGTGACCCAAATCAATTTGCATATAATGCAACAGAAGCTGCTTCTTTTGTTTTAAAAACATATGGTGATAATGATTTATCATCTAATATGATTAATAATATTCAAACATCATTACTTAAAGATAAAGATAAAACTTATTCTGCTAATGACTTAAAATCTTTAGCATTAACCACAAAGGTTAATGAAAATAAATTAAAAATTACCAAAGAAATCAAAGATGCTGGAGAAAAATTTGATGCTCTATACGAAAATAGAGGTGTTGATATTCCTAATTTAGGACCTAATGGTGAAAAAAGTGTAGAAAGACAAAGGTATGAATTAGATAGAATTGATTATATAGATTTACAAACTGGATTAGGTGATGAGAATACCGTTAAAGCTAGACAGTTAATAAGACGAATAGATTCTGAAACAGACCCTCAAGTTGAAAAAATATTAAAATCAGAGTTAAGAAATTTACAAGTTGGAACAGTAGAAAGATTAGCCTTAACTCCTGCTTTAAATTCTATAGCAGACCCTTTAATGTTAGCAAGAATACAAGGTAAAATTAAACTTGGAGAATACAAAGATTTAGATGATTGGTTTGGTTCTACTGTGTCTTTAACCCTAGACAAATTGGATGGATATTTAAAAACTGATGATTCAGGAACTGATGAATAATGGCAGAGGAACGTAAACAAAATGATTTGTTTCAATCAGTATTACCGACTGGACCAGTAAAAAGTCTTTATTCATTATTAACAGATAAACAAAAACAAGATTTAAAAAGAACAAGTCTTGGCATAACTTCACAAGTTGTTAGAGAAGGCATCGAGCTTTCTCGTATGATTACTGACCCCACTCAAGAAGAAACCGAATCTACTGAAAAGTTTTTAGAAAATTTATACACTGGTGCTATAGGTGCTGAAAACGTAGAACGAGTTCAAAGAGGAGACAGAGAAGTTACTACCATAAAAGAACCTGAGTCTGTTCCATTACAAGTAACAAGAGATATAGGTTCATTTGCAGCATCTATGGCAGGTATTGGAAAATTTACCAAGCCTTTTACAGCATTAGAACCAATTAAAAAAGTTACTCAAGCTGCACCTAAAACAGCTAAAACTTTAGGCTTTATTGCAAAAGGCGAAGCAGCCACACAATTAGCTATTAATCCTTATCAAGAAAACTTAGCAAATATTTTAGGAAGTATGATTGAGGATAGTAACGAAGGTGTACTTGGCGATGTCGAAAAATATATTTTAGAACCTGTAAAATCTAGTCAAGAAAAAAGTGAATTAGAAAATAGACTGGGATTATTGGCTGAAGGATTAATATTAACAGGTGCAGCAGGTATTGGTATTACAGCAGTATCAAAAGCTCCAGAAGTAAAAAGAAATTTTATTAATGCTTTAACAGATATAAAAAATAGTAGTGAGGAAGCAAAACAAACTTTTTTAAATATTGTTAAACGACAACGAAGACAAGACAAATATGCTTACGACACATCTTTACAAAAAAGGCAAGATGCAATTGTTGAAGCTGAAAGAAGTTTATTTCCAGATAGAAATTATTCATTAGGAGATATCGAAGCTTTAAGAGAAGGTAAGTTATATACAAATAAATTTAGTACTATTCCTTTAGTTAGAAATATTTCTAATAAACTTTCAAAAACTTTTACAACTAGAGGAGGTAGAAGTAAGTTACTCCACGAAAATTATTTAAAATCTCAAAATGCTAACGAAAAATGGGAATTAACTATAGACCATGTAGGTAGAAACTTAGAAGCTGCTATTGATAAAATAGTTAATATTTCTAAAAAACAAAAGGATATTGTTTTAGAAGATATTAATAAAGTATTGTTTAGTGATTTTAGAGTACCTACTGTAGTTACTACTAAAAAAACAGAAATAGGTATAAGTCAAGATCAAGGATTTTTAAAAGCTTTAAAAGATAAATTTCCAGAAGAAGTTCATTCTGATATTATACGAGCTAGAGATTTACAAGATGAATTATCACGTTTATTGCTTAGAGCAGAAAATGTTTCAGATGCTGACAAAAAAATAATAAAAGATCAACTGGGTTTTTATGTTAGAAGAAGTTTTAAATTATTTGAAGACCCAACATATAGACCATCTAGTGCACAAGTAAATGATGCTAGAAGATTTATTAAAAGAGATATTGAATCTAATAATCCTAGTATTTCAAAAGCTGAATTACAGCTACAAATTCAATCACAAATGGAATTATTAGCTGGTGGTAAAAGTAAATACAATAATTTTACAAGCGGGTATGAATCTTTTAGAGCTGTACAAGATAAAATATTACAGAGTAAGGTAGATATTCCTAAACCTATACAAAACTATTTAGGAGAAATTACAGACCCCGTACAAAAATTAGCTACATCTATGACTAAAATTAGTCGGTTTGTAACAGATTTAAACTTTCATAATCAGGCTTATAGAGATGGTAAAGATATTTATTTCTTTGACAAAAAAGATGCAAGACCGGGATTTAGTAAAAAAATAAAAAAAGTAAAAGGAGCAAAGATTCAACCGTTTGGAGATTTATCCGGTAAATATACTAGTCCAGAATTACATTATTATTACACTTCTAAATATCAAAAAGGCTTACTAGTTGAAGGAGATGGGTTAGGTAAAGATTTGTATAGAGGTTTAATATTTTTAAAAAGTCAATCTCAAAAATCAAAAACCGTCAGGAGGTTTGGAACTCATATTAAAAATATTTTTGGTGGAATACAAATTAGTGGTGCTAATGGTTTAAGAGTATTTAGTGGTAAAGGATTGAGTCAATCATCTAAAGCTGTCTGGTCTCAACTTTCTAAAACTACTGATATAGAAAAACAAAACTATACTGAAGAGTTAGCTGGGTATGGTTTGTTAAATAAAGGTCCAGTTGGTAGAGAGTTACAAAGTTTAATTAAAGAAGGAGTTAATGTTAAAAATCCTTTACTAACTGACTTTGCTGCAATTGGAAAAAAAGTAAAGAATAATCAGCCCGTTAAAGGATTATTAAAGTTCGATGATAAACTCCAAGAGACATACATTGCAGAAGATGATTTTTTTAAAATTAATATGTATGAATCTGAAAAGCAACATTTAAAAAAGTTTAATGATGTTTTACCAAAAGATTCAAAATTTAATTATATTAGATTTAATTCACAAGATATGATAAATCAAGAAGCTGCAAATTTAACAAGAAATGCATTACCAAACTATGATTTAGTTCCTGATAATATAAAAGCATTACGAGGTGTTCCTTTTGTCGGTAGATTTTTTTCATTCTTAACAGAATCAACACGGTTAGCAATGACAATTCCAACACAGGCTGCAAAAGAAATAACACTAGGAAATAAACTAATTGAAGATGGAGCAGGAGAAGCTGGTAAAATTTTAAGAAATAGAGGATTAGATAGGGCTGCTGGTTATAGTGTATTTGGAGTAGGTGGTTCATATGGAGCTGTTAATGTAGCAAATTATACTGCTGGAGTTACAGCAGATTTTATTGAAGACCTAAAAACATTTTCAGCAGACTACGAAAAAAATGATACGTTAGCAGTAACAATAAATGATGATGGTGTTCCAATTGTTTACAACTTTAGTCCTTGGGATGCATTTGATTTTCCAAGAAAACCTTTTCAAACTTTAATTCATAGTATTGCAAACAAAGATAATTTAACTGCAGATGAACAAAAAAGTTATATGAATGAATTACTTAGTGAAACTTTAACTCCGTTTTTTGGAGAGTCTATAACTCAAGAAGCACTATCTGATTATTTTTTAAGTAATGGAAGAGATAGTAGAGGTGTACCAATTAAAAGTCCTTTTGACAAAACTAAACAATTTGATGATAGTGGTACAACCTTAGAAAATATTATTAACCCAGAAAATTTAACAATACTGTTTGCTAATATGGTAGAAGCATTAGAGCCGGGCACATTAACAGATATTAGAAAATATAAAAAAACTTTTGGTAAAGAAGAAACAGAATTAGATCAAGATATTTATCCAAAACAACAACTTGTAAAATTGCTTACGGGTTTTGGTGGTCGTGTAATGAATAAAGAACACTTAGAAAGATTGTATGATTTTAAAATAAGTGACTTTAAAAGAAATAAAAGTAAACGATCAGGTAGTATTTATAATGGTATTAGTGACGATACTTCTCAAGAAAAATTCGTAGATAATTTTTTAAGACAAAATCAAAAATATTACAAAGACTATGCAAAACTACATAGAGTCACACAGTCAGCAGAAAAATTAAATTTAGCAACCTTAACATTGTTAGACGATGCCGGAGTATCAAAATCAGATCAATATTCTTTTATCAGTAATAAAAGATATTTTAATCCACTAAATCTTACTGAAAATATGCAAATAGAAATGCTTCAAAGTAAAGGTGAATTGTCTAATAATTATTATGATATTATGTTAGAAGTAGATGAAATTTCTAAAATATTAAGACAGCTTCCAGTATTAATTGGAGATGAAATTACAGACGAAAAAGAAGATTTAAGTTCGTCTGCAGATAAAATTTTTGAAGGTTTGAGAAAAGACTTATCTAAAGGTGGTATAGTCGAAGGTGACGACAACGTACCCTTTACTAAAGAAGACCCAGCAGATAGAATTAATCCGTACACTGGTGAACCTTACCAAGAGCAGATGAGTAGGTTAGGTTTTAATAATGGTGGAGCTATCTTAAACTATATAGCACAGGCTAGAGGGTATGAAGACCCTGCGTTTTTAAAACAGTATGCAGACGATGTGAAGTGGCAAGAAGTTAGGGGTGCAGGTCCAACAACAGTACAAAATAATAATGGACCAGCAAGAGGAAGTTATCAAGTAGAAGGTAGTGAAGGAAGTAGTAGAAATGAAACTATTTTACAACGTGCAAAAAACTTTTACGAAAAATACCCAGATGCTCCAAAATCAAAAGAAATTGAGTATGCACTTGAACAAAGTGGTAAGGATTTAGATTTTGCAACCTTATCAGAAGATACTCAAGATGCATTATTTTATATGGATGCAGAAAGAGGAACGTTACCTCTTAATGATTTAGCATCAGGAAAGTTAGATCATAAAACTGCGTGGATGAACCATTGGAATCAAGGACCAGATCAAAAAGTTATGGAACAAAAATGGGATAGAGCACAAGAAGAAAAAATTATTTTTCTAAATGCACAGGATAAATAATGCTACTTTACACAGAGAAACAATTAGACAAAGCTTATCGTATAGATTGTAAAGCTCGTACAATTTGTAACGAGCCTTGGATACAGAGAGAAGATTTTAGACCGTTGTATGAAGACCTTATAGAGTCTTATATGATTGCATACAACGAAGATGATATACTTGGTGCAGATGTACCAGAGTATTTATTAGATTCTATAAACGATTTACTTGAATCAACTTTAACCTTGGATAAATAATATGTTCCCTTTTGAAATTATAACAATGCTTGGCTCAACACTTCTTAGTAGTGTGTTAAGTCTATGGTCTCAACGTATGAAGGCTAAACAAGATGAGCAGAAGATGTTGATTACAAGGGGCGAGTTCCAACTTAAAGCTGTAGAGTCTGCACGTAACGTACAAGATAAAGGATTCCAATGGACAAGACGTATCATTGCGTTATCCTCTATCTTTGCAATTGTTATACTACCTAAACTGGTAGCAGTATATTATCCTAGTGTAGATGTAACAGTAGGATATACATTATTTCAACCGGGCTTTTTATTCTTTTCAGATGGCAGAGAAGTATTTGAATGGATAACTTTTCAAGGCTTGGTAATAACACAGTTAGATACAAACCTTGTATCAGCAATCATAGGTATGTACTTTGGTGGCAGCCTAGTTAAAAAATAAAAGGGTATTATGCAACAGAATAATATAGGTGGCTTTAGTGGCGACATGGATAGGAATGAGGTCGAGATAGACCTTAATAAGTTTATGGAGTTGCTGCAAGAGAAGTCAGCACTTAAAGATAGGATAAGAGAGTTAGAGGATATCAAGAACGATAACCCTTATCAAAAATTAATATTTGTCGCACAAGCTGTGGATAGTTGGAGAATAATACCTAGAGCTTTTCTAAGTGTATATATGTTTTTATTATACTATACAACCTTTTGGTTTATGGATATTACTGACCCAACAATGGAGCAATCAGGATTTATATCAGTAGTCGTAGGAGCAGGGGCTGCATGGTTTGGATTATATACATCAACATCAAAAACTAAATAGGAGATAAAGTGTCAAGAGGTGATTTAAATAGAGGATTTTTTGGACCATTATTTATATTAGGTTTATTAACAATGTCATTTGCTGTAAGTTCAGACCAAACAGGAGACTGTACATCTGGCACACAGTATTGTGAAGACAATGGATTAACTACGATTAATACTACGGTGACTACTAATACCAACACCAACAATAATACTAATAGTAATACCAATACAAACACCAATACTAATAACAATACAAATGTAAATACTAACACTAATAATAATACTAATGTTAATACTTCAAATAATACTAACGTAAATACCTCGACATCAAATAACACTTCAACAAATACAAACAATAA
>Ga0181388_1000530_pt1 | contig 12641 bp, 11 predicted proteins | sample 11SPOviralmetaG_FD_130120 | JGI IMG/M metagenome (GOLD analysis project Ga0181388, IMG submission 130120) | Marine viral communities from the oligotrophic San Pedro Time Series (SPOT) site, San Pedro Channel, CA, USA - 11 SPOT_SRF_2010-05-17 | ecosystem: Environmental > Aquatic > Marine > Strait...
AAGTAGGCAATCGCTGAAGGAACGCACCTAACCATTTACTTAGGGAGGGTGGCAAAATGACTTACAGACCATATCAATGGAAGAAGTTTGCTGATGCACGGAATCGTGCTCTAGTTCATAAAATACTGAACTATCGCAAATCGTCTTGCAATTGCAAAAAAGCCAGTTAGGCAGCTAATTTTAGTGGTTTCTTAACTAGGCCTGGAGTTATAACTACTTCGGTAATATCCTGTTTAGCATATTCTTTTAGGCTAAACATATGCGGCATCAATATTCGTTCAAGCTCGGCTTGCAAGCTTCTTGCTCCAGTTTTACGTGTTGCCGCATTTTTTGCGATTTCAAGTAGTGCTTCATTGCTAAACTTTAGTTTCACACCATCTGTTTCAAACAAATAAGTGTACTGAGCTATAAGACTATTCTTAATTTCTGTAAGCACAAACTTCAATTGTTCTTCTGTAAGTTCAGTAAGTCCAACCCAGGTTGGAAAACGTCCTACAAATTCAGGTATCATACCAAATTTTACTAGATCATCTGGCTCTAAATCTTCTAATGCACCATCGTAATTTGTTTTTACGTCAACACCAAAGCCAATGCCCGAACCTTCTGACCTGCGTTTAATTACATCTTGCATACCAACAAACGCACCACCTGCTATAAACAAGATGTTTGATGTATCGACTTCTACCATTTCAGCTTGTGGATTTTTCCTGTTTGCACCAGGTAATGGCACCCTACATACTGTACCTTCAACAACTTTTAACAATGCTTGTTGTACACCTTCTCCACTGACATCACGTGTAATACTACTATTCTCACTTTTACGTGAAATTTTATCAACTTCATCTAAGAATATAATACCTCTTTGACATTTTTCAACATTGCCACCTGCATTGTTTAATAATTTACCTATTAGTGTTTCTACATCGTCGCCAACATAACCAGCTTCAGTTATGCTTGTTGCATCTGTGACTGCAAAAGGCACATCTAAATATCGTGCAACAGTCTTTGCCAACAGTGTTTTGCCACAACCAGTGGGACCTAATAGTAATACGTTTGCTTTATCTAGTTCGAGGTCTTTTGATGTATTCTGTATTCTTTTATAGTGATTAGCCACAGCAACTGATAGGGTAATTTTTGCATCGTCTTGTCCTATTACATATTTGTCGAGGAATTCCTTTAATTCGACTGGATCTATCTTTTTAAAATCCAGGGCTTTTACAGTCGTACGGGCTAGTTCTTGCAGTAGATCTCCACATAAATCCACACATTCGTTGCAAATGGCTACATTATCCCCAACAATGAGCTTTTTGACGTCGTTCTTGGCTTTATTACAAAAATTGCACTTGTCGTACTGGTCTTTATCAACTGTAGCCATTATAAGTCACCTTTTTTAAGTTGCTCTTCTATTGCCAATCTTTCAGCATCGTTAAGTAATTCTGGATCATACTCGCCAGTACCAAGTTTAGTAATCAAGTGTTGTATATACTCTTCGTTATAAGCAAATGCATCTGTGCCATCTTTATCAATTTCAATCCATTTTGAACCATTGAATTTGTGTAGTGTGCTTGGTAATACATCAGTCTTTATAAATGTATCTCCTTTGATTGCATGTGAAGGGAAATTACCGCTACCAAAACTACTACTTGCAAATTGCTCTAATTTCTCATCAGGCTGATCAATGTACTGCACCCACGGTAATTCACTAATTTCACCGTGTGCTAACATCTGTTCCTGCCGTTTCATTGTGTCATCTGGATTTAAACGTTTCCATATACGTTTTGCACGTTTATGAGGATCGTTTTCATCTTCTTCTTTCCAAGCAAAGATGTCTTCTTCAACTGCTTGCACTTCTTCTTCAGTGGGTTCTTCATCTTGCCTGCCATCATTAACAACAACTGGATTTTCTTTTATGTCTTCTTCTTGCCAGTTATAGATGTTAGCAGTTTTTTCAATAGGTACTTCTACTTGTATTGTTTCAACTTTTTCTTCTTCGATTTCAGGATTTGGTACATACTCATTTTCATATGCATGAGCATAGATTTTTTCTTCTTTTTCATCTGGCTCTGGTAAGACAATGTGCTCTACATGTAATGTGCGTTCTAAGGGCCGAGGATCTTTGCTAGGTTCTTCAATATCGACTCTAGTTTCTCCTCCATCAGACTTATCCTCGCTTCTAGTCTCATCAGGCTCTTCATCTGTTGGTCCATCCTCAACTGGCTGGTCGGGCTCTGGTTCATCTGGAGCTTCTTGCTCTTGAACTTCTTCAACCTCCTCAACCGGCAGTGGGCTCGGCATCGTCGTAACAGTTTCAACTGCTGTCTCCTTATCCTGTCTTCGCCATGCAAATGTTTCAGTCGCGGCAAGTAACATCATTATAGCAAGCGGATCAAACACTGCTACGATTAGTATTATAACCCAACGGACAGCACTTTCCAATAGATTCTGATCTGGATTGTCACCATAGATCAGTTGGGCTATGTATTTAACCGGACCAACCTCGGCTTCAAACTGACGATACTGCTTCTCAAAAACGAACTTTTCTTCACGTAGACCGTCGATTTGTGGTTGAATATTTTCTATGTTCAGTTCAAGTTCTTTTATTCTTACATCAACATTTTTGTTACTGCTTCCGGCTTCTAGTGTATACTTTGCAATGTTTGCATTCGCGCTGTCGATGGTTTTTGTAATGCCTGTACGTATTTTGGCTACGTTTGCGTCAACTACTTTTATCTGTTCTGCTAGGCGTTTGTTTATATTTGTTATCTCACGCTGTACTCTACTGGCCACACCAATTTCTGTACGTTTTGCTTTTGCAATTGCTTTTTCTAATGCATCACGTTCAGGCCTTTGGCTTGCACGTAGTTGATTACCTTTCTTGACGTTATCAACGTCGGCAGTAAACACACCACCTGTAGTAGTACCCTGTGATGTATATGCCGCTACGTCTTTGTCGAGCTGTGCTAGTCGTTTTTCTGCAATAGCAATGTCAGCACTTGTACGTTTTTGTGCATCTCCAAGCCTTTTATTTTGTTGTGCAATTTCTTTGTCTGCTTGCAGTCGCAAGCCTTTTACTTTGCTATTTTCTGCATCTATCTGTGGTTGTATACGTTTGTTTGCTTTGTCAATACGTTCTTGTTCTCTTGTGATAAGTCCATCAATACGTCCTGATGTCTCACCTCTGTTTAGCCTTCCAATCTCTGCATTCCAACGTTCTACTTTTGCTTGTGCTCTGAGTAGTTTGTCGTCTATAACTTTTACTTGTTCTATTTGCTCTGTGCCCATGGCACTTTGTTCAATGTGACTTTTACTTAAAAAGCCAAATATACCCATTGAAGTAATAAACATCAATACTGCTACTGCTGGTACCAAGTACAATTTCATTACAAATCTTGCACGTTGCCAGTTTTGATGTAGCCATACAGTACAGGCTAATTTAGCAACTTCAAGTATACCACCCATAACAATAATAGGTATTACAGCCGCCGCAAAGATTGCAGTCAAACCAATAATACTGTAGTAAGCGGCAATTCCACTTAGTGCTAATGCAACGAATAATATTAATAAACCTAAGAGCATGTTGTACTTATCTATAGTTAGGTGAGTTTGTCATTTTTAAATCCATGAAAGTTTTAAATGATAGATCAGGAATAAGGAACCAAACAGTGTGTGCGTCTAGGCTCCACATAGTTTTGTGGAACTTTTTACGGATACCACGTTGGCCTTTCCATTCAGTACCAAACCATGTTTTAAGTTCTGCAATGATATCATACCATTGCTCAATGTAACGTATTTCGAAATAAACCTTGTGCATTAGATTTTCTCGCCTGCTTCAAAGCCTCTAAATCTTTCAAATCTTGGAAAACGTAAACTATAAGTTCCGTCTTGATTCTGTGTTACTGCGTCTGCTTTAACTTCAACAATATAACCAACTAGACTATCTTTTCTAGTCCAAAAATCATCCCTATCACTATCAGACAGGCCGCTTCCAACGTTAACACGTATGGTACGATCTTCGTCGACACCTTCGCATACAAGAGCTCCCAGACGTCCTGCATTTCTTCCTGTTCCTTCTTCAATGTCAATTACCTCCAAGTCTACTGTTATAACTGGCTTCCACTTCATCCAAAATGTACTACGTCTACATTCGTATGGAGCATCTAACTTCTTAATCATAATGCCTTCATAGCCTTCAGCAACACAATCATTTGCATACTTTGCCATAAATTCGTGTGCTTCGGGTTCGTCTAGGTTAATTTGCTTGCCTTTAACCATAACAACATTTTTCATTTCAACTCTATTTACTATACTTTCCAGTGCAAGTAATCTATCAATTTGACTCATATTGGTAAATCCACGTTTGAAATCATCCAGTATCATAAAATCAAACACATTAAACACACTGTCAGTTGCAGTATGATCTTTTTTGGTAGCACCTCTCATCAGTTCTTGAAAGCTCTTACCTGTAATCTCACCATCTATGACTAATGCATCAGTATCATGTGATCTAAATGTGTCTGCTATCTTAGAGAGTTCTTTTGCAATGTGCGGAAAGTTCTCAAACTCTTTACCATTTCTACTGTACAACATCACATTACCTGTTGCATAGATAATAGCAATAGTTCTCACACCATCTAACTTAGGCTCAATCATAACTTCGCCTGCAAGTTTCTTAGGATGTCCTTTTGAGTCTGTTGCTAGTTGTACTTCAAATACAGGAATCTTCCATTCTGTTTTGCCAACTATTTTGTTTAGTGTTTTACTTGTGATACCACAACGTAAATCTTTAATAAGCACACGTCTTGCTAACAGGTTCCATTGCTCGCTATCAAACTTTTCGCTCATAAGTTCTACTGCTTCTCTGGCAGCATTACCTGTGATAGTTCTAGTACGTAAACTTTCACACAATCCCCAAAATGCAACCCACGGATTTTCTCTGTGTTCATAGCCAGATGTTTCAGCAACCTGTTTGATGTTGTACATAAAGTATGGATTGTATGCTAGGTAGCAGTTGTACAAAAAGCACTCTGCACTATGACTACCAAGTCTAGCCGCCACAAGTGCTTTTTCAATTACACCTTCTTTGTGTAGGCGACTATTGCTTTCCTCGAGATCTTGTATCCAATCGCAAGCCACTTGTAATCCATTATAATTTTTTGAAGTATATTTTATTTTGTTTAGCACGAGTGATGTCTCCATTCCTGTTACATATCATACTATAAGTATACAACGGTTCTATGGGTTTGTCAACCGTTTTTCTGGCCCTGGACCATCTTTTTCTTTCTGATAGAACCATCCACTTAGACTGTAACGAGGATGGTCAGCTCCTATGCTCACTGGCGATACAAAGTGCGTATTGATATCTACTTTGCTTACATCCATAAGCACAAGTCTGTTTCCATAAGGAATAATACTTTCTTTAATATTTTTACCTGTATCGTCCATAATACACAATTGTCCGCCCCAATCTGGTTCCCATGCCGGATTAAAGTAGAATATGTAAGCACACCATCTTCTAACATCGTTGTGCATTTTTAGCCAACTTTGATAATCGTAGTATCCATAGTTTCCATTTTTTGCCATCATATTAGGAAATCCAGTTATGTCAGTTGCTAGATCATGAAATGTATAATCAGGTTGTATTACACTATAATCTTCAGTTACCACATGATTAAACTCTGTTACCAAATGATCAGCATGTAATCTTTTATCCTTTGCAGCCACATAAACATTATGAAAATAACTAAACTTGCCTTTGGCGTGTGCAATGTATTCCTGTAATGTAGACTCAAATTGATCACTGTGGTAAAAACTTGGATCAGAGGTAAATTGTTTATCGCCTGCTTTTGCTCTTAACTGATATGGCAGTTCAGTTACTGAATTGTATAGTGCTTGAATATACCTGTCTTCAAGTATATTGTCTACAACGCAATATCTTTTTTGTGTAAAGTCTACGTGTGCTTGTGCAATGTTTTCCCTATTAAACATTACGATCTAATTATTACTGCATCTGCTTGAGTAACAGTATAGGTTGAACTGGCAATTGATCCAGGATTAGCTGGCGGAGTAGTCGGAATTGGAGCATCCGTCTGAATGTTTGCAGTTGCTAGTTTATCAAGATTACGTGCTTCTCGCATTGCACCAACTGCGGCTTGTCCGCCTGTGCTACTGAAATTCATTACACGTTCCAATAGTTCACCTGTGCCGCCTGCAGTTGTATCAAGTGCATAGGTAGGTAAATTTTGTGCCAACTGTATTGCATTGTTGTCTTGTGATTGAACTACATCTAGATCCAAGTCCATTTTTGTACGTATGAGTTTTTCTCTTGCTTGTTGTTCTTGCATACGTTTAAAATTACGTTGTATAATCTGTGCTCCAGGATTTGCAGAATAGAAATTTGTTATTAATGTTTTTGCAGCCGCTATAATCGCTTCAAAGGCTGCAGTTTGTGTTACATAAGTTCCTGCACCGTACACACCTGCTGGTATCACATACTCTATTACTGGCGGAGGTCCTGGAGCAACTGTTACGTCGTATGCTCCATCACAAAAATAATCTATTACCTTGTATATTCCTGTGTTTGCACTTCCTGATCCATCATCACGTGTAAACACATCCATTGCTCCTGATGCAATAAGTTTTTCCATTTCAATTTTGTTTTGCTGTAGTGGTGCGGCACTATTATAACCTGCGGAATAACCTATTGCATCACTAAGTGTAAATGTTCCGTTTGGTCCTGTTGCAAGTGTAATCCCACTTTGTATTTTGTATTGTGATACCCAAAAGTTAACCACCGCAGGATCAACATATGTTGTTTGGTCCTTTACTAAATTTAAATCTTTAAGTGTTTCAGCAGTGTTTGCCGCAGTTGATAAAAGTTTTGCAGTAGTTCCGTCTACACCTTTGATTTGTCCAATACTCCTGGAAAGTGCTCCATTTGCGACTGCTAAATCTTCTGGCAAAGCCCCACTAAGTGGTAAACCAAGTGAGTTGAATTGTTCATTTACGGCTCCGTCAGCAGTGTATATTGCCCTATCGCCCACACTGGCTGTTCTAAGAGGAGCAGTAAGTGTTGAAAAACTAGTAGGAAATAACTTTTGCGGATCCATCAAGTCTGTGCCTTTTGTTATTGCTGACTGTGTGTTTCCTAGTATGCCTTTAACATCTGCAACTTCTGTAGTTGAAAGATCGCCAAATGCATCAAAGACTTGTCCTTGTATATTATTTGGTAATGCTGGGCCAATTTCAGCAAATTTATCAAGATCCACACCCAAGTTACCTAACGTAAGTCCGCCTGTGCTGGCATTTACTGCATTCGTTATAGTACTGAGATCTCCACCGAGACTACTTGCAATTCTTGGATCAACTGATATGTCTGAAAGTTTATCAAACATTGGTCCAAGGTTGCCTGCACCTTCCATATTCTTAAGTAATTGTCCTGGAGATCCAAGGTTTTCAATACTTCCAAAATCTATTGTTTGTCCAAGACTTCCTAAGTCTGTTCCAAAATCTGGCAGGGCATTTGTAATACCAGTTAAATTACCACTCATAATACTATCCATGCCAGGGAATGTTCCTCCTCCAAAGGCACTGGCACTATTTGTAGCGGCACTTATCATTTCGTTTGCACTGCCCACGAACCCTTCAGCACTTCCTAATATGCTTCCAAACTTTTTAGCATTTCCAAGTATGTCAGTTCCTGTAACTGATCCACCCATTGTCTTAGCCGCATCAGCTAAACCAGTTGGTAAAACGCTTCCTATTCCTGTTGCTGGTCCCATTATTGCTAATGCATCGCCAGAAAACACATCAAAGCCTGCACTAAAAGCATTATCACCAAGTCCACTTGCCATATTGCTAAATGTTTGTGGCATAGTACCACCTAAAGCACTTACTTTAGATATTGTTCCTGTAAGTGCAGTACTCGAACTAAGTCCTTGAAAAGCAGCCTGATTACTTGTAAAACTAGCCATGCTGACATCACCAGTAAGTCCGGTTACACTATCAGTTATGTTGTTTGTAATTCCGCTTGTTGATTTTAAAACTTCTCCACCAACGTCACCAACCATACCTGCACCGGCGGTTAATACATTTGCTGTTATTGCACCTGCACAAGCCATATTAACTCCTTGGTATAATTACGTCGGTACTACCTTGTGCTCTTGAATGAAAGCATGTGTCAGGTGATCCGACGTAGTTGATTGGTTTATTTTCTGCTATAACACTCATTGATCCTAGTGTTGTACTTGCCGCACAGTGAATTGCACAACCTGGTGCTCCGCAACAAGGATGAGGAGTAACTTTTGTTCCTGTAAGACAAGCCGGCCTGCCATTAATAATAACACTCAATGCACCAGGGCCTATCGCAGCTCCGCCTGCTGAATTTGTGTCACCTATTCTTACTGCGCCTGGCATTTTTTATCCTTTTAGTATTCCTTTTGGTGCAGCTACAATCCCAGTACTTGCCTGTATATAACTTGCAATTATATCTTTATTTGTTTCAGTGTACATTGTAATGTTATTTGTATTTATGGTCACATTTTTTGTCTCATCTGCACTCATCATAGCAGGCAAAAGTTGCACACCTTGTTGTGTTGGAATTAAGGAAAATGGATTGGATATAATAGTTGTTGTGTCATCACTACTAACAATTTTGCAGATTATTTCACTGCTATCACTCAGTCTAAGTGAATAAGTTTTATCTTTTTCAAACATAGTTTCTCCGGGGTTACTGTGTAATTAGTATCCGGAACCGTTCCACCCTGTATTTTCTATGTATGCACAAAGATCATCATACCCACCAATAACCTTGTGATGTATAACAATTTGCGGAACTGTTTTTGCACCAGGTGCAACTTCGAGAAGTTCTTCTCTTGTAACATCAGTACCAATCTTTGCTTCGTTAAATGGTACTTTCATCTTTGTTAATAATTCTTTTGCGGCGTCACAATATCCGCATAGATCTCTTGTATAAACTGTTACACTCATAAACTAAATCCTTTAAATGTGTTATTATCAACGTCTTGTTTTGTTCCACCGTTTACATAACTAGTTATCTCAGTTTCCTGTGGAGCAACCTGTACATCACCACCTGCAATCCATTTTTGTGTCCACGGTAGTGGATTACTTGCACCTTTGTAACTGCTTGGTACACCAACTGCGGTCATACGTTTGTTTGCAATCCATTGTACATATTCTTTAAGCAGTTGTGCATTAAGTCCAATCATTGACCCATCTTTGAACAAATATTCAGCCCATGCACATTCTTGTTCCACTGCATCTTCAAACATTTTGATAACAAGTGGTTCGCACTCTGCTTTAATTTTTACAAAGTCTGGATCATCTTGTGGCAGTATTTTCATCAGTTGTTGTGTGCTTGCTAGGTGTACATTCTCATCACGTGCAATAAACTTGATAATTTTAGCATTACCTTCCATCTTCTTAAGTTCAGCAAATGCCCAACTGCATGCGAATGACACATAGAACCTTACACCTTCTAAAATGTTAACACTCGCCAAACATATCCACAGTTTCTTTTTAAGTTCGTATAGATCAATTTTAATTTTCTTACCGTTTACAGTGTGTGTACCTTCACCTAGTAGGTTGTAGTAACTGCAAGTTTCTACTAAGTCATCATAGTAGGCAGTGATGTCTTCTCCACAGTCGATAATCTCCTGTATGTCCATCATCTCATCAAACACCTTGCTTGGGTTTGCATATACATTACGTATAATATGTGTATAGCTTTTTGAATGTATTGTTTCACTAAACGTCCAAGTGATAATCCAGTTTTCCAATTCAGGCAGACTTACAATAGGACCAAATGCTTCAATTGGTGCTCTACCTTGCACACTATCCAAAAGTATTTGTCTTTTGAGATTACTGGTAAAGATATGTTTTTCGTTAGCAGTAAGTTCTTTAAAGTCTTTTGCATCACGTAGTACATCTACTTCTTCTGGTCGCCAAAAGAATCCCAACTGCTTGTCAGTAAGTTTATCAAACTGTCTGTACTTCAATGTATCATAACGTTGTATGCCGACTCCGCCTGCTGGATCTAAAAATGCAAGACTAGTCGTATGGTCTCTATTGGCTGTATTCAATACACTCATTGTCGTTCCTATATAGTACAACTATCGCAGGCTTCCTCATACATAGGATCTTCGATAGTAATTTCTTGTTGTGTTTCGTTCATTTTATCGACGTCAATTTCTCCAGCACCGTCAAATGTGTTGAAGTAATACAACTGCTTGTGTCCATATTTATAACATAGTAGCAGATGTTGTAGCATTGTACTCATTGGTATCTTTTCATCTTCGTAATGTACGGGGTTGTAAGACGTGTTTACACTTATGCCTTGATCAATATATTTTTGCATAACTGCCATTATCTTTATGTAACCCTCTGGAGACTTTTGATCCCATAGTAGTTCGTATTTGTTTTTGTAACGTGCATATCCTGGCACAACCTGTTTAAGTACACCATCTTTGCTTTGCTTGATACTTACAAATGCTCTTGGTGGCTCAATACCGTTTGTACTGTTGCTTATCTGTGCTGATGTTTCAGCAGGCATAAGTGCCATCAGTGTTGAATTACGTATGCCCGTTTCTCTAAGTTGTGTTCTCAATCCTGTCCAGTCAACTGCATCAACATGTAACACTAGTTCATCAACATCTTTCTTGTAGGTGTCAACTGGCAACACACCATCTGAATACTTTGTTTCGTTATTCATTGGACATGCACCAAACTCTTCCGCAAGATCAGCACTTGCTTTTATCAAGTAATAACTCCAGTGTTGTGCCCAAGTGTCAACTAATTTAAGTGCATCTGGATCACTGTAACTGGTATCATTTTTTGCAAGAAAGTATGCAAGATTAATTATACCAACACCTAAAGGACGTCTACCTTCCGTTGCCATTTGTGCGGCTATGATTGGATAGTTTTGATAACTTAACAGTGCATCAAGTCCACGTACTGCAAGTGTACATGCCTTTTCCATATCCTCTGGATTTGAAAAACTACCCCAGTTAATTGCACTTAATGTACACAAAGCAATTTCACCGGTTACATCATTTATATCATCAAGAGGCTTGGTTGGCAAGTCTATTTCACAACACAAGTTGCTTTGCTTTATTGGTGCCACGTCAGTTTTAAAACTGCTGTGTTCGTTTGCATGATCTACATTTTGCAAGTATATTCTTCCTGTGTCTTTTCTTTCTTGCATAAACGCACTAAACAGTTCAGTGGCACTTATTTTCTTCTTACGTATACTTGTTTTGCGTTCTGCGGCTTCGTATAATTCACGGAACTTGTCTTGGTCAGCAAAGAATGCGTCGTACAATCCTGGAACATCATTTGGAGAGAACAGTGTAATATCCCCGCCATTCATCAAACGCTCGTACATTAGTTTGTTAAACTGTACACCATAGTCCATGTGTCTAACTCTGTTGTCTTCTGTACCTTTGTTGTTCTTTAGTACCAGTAAGTCTTCAACTTCTAGGTGCCACAGTGGATAATATAGTGTTGCCGCTCCGTTACGCACTCCACCTTGACTACAACTGCGTGTGGCGGCTTGAAACATTTTATAAAATGGCACAACGCCAGTGTGATAAGCATCACCGTTTCTAATAGGTGACCCTAATGCTCTAATACGTCCACCGTTAATACCAATGCCTGCTTTTTGTGAAACGTATTTTACAATTGAACTTGCAGTTGCATTTATACTATCTAAACTATCATCAGTTTCTATTAGTACACAACTACTAAACTGTCTTTGTGGTGTACGAACTCCTGCCATTACCGGAGTTGGTAAACTAATTTGGTGTGTTGAAATAGCATCATAGTAATCTTTTACATAACGCAGTCTGTTTTTGCGATCATAGTCTTGAAACAGTGTGGCCGCTATAAGCATATATGCCATCTGCGGAGTTTCATAAAGTGTTTTTGTTACTCTGTTTTGTACAAGATACTTGCCACGAAACTGTTCCATGGCAGCATATGTTAGTTGTTCATCACGTTCATGTTTTACCCAACTGTTGATGGTATTCCATTCTTCTTCAGTGTATTCACTTAACAGTTCTGTATCATAGAAACCCTTTTCAACATTGTGTTTTACAAGTTTGTAAATATGCCACGGCGTTGCACCACCATAAACCATTTTGTTAATATGATATACTATGAGTCTACCAGCAACTGTTTGATAGTTCGGTGTTTCTTCGGATATTAAATCAGCGGCACTTTTTATAAGTGTCTCCTGTATATCTGTACTTGTAATGCCATCATAAAACTGTACATTACTGCTTATTTCAACTTGGCTTGCACTTACTCCGGTTATATTCTCTGTTGCCCACATTACTACTTTGTGTAATTTTTCAATATCTAATGCTTCTTTGCTTCCGTCTCTCTTGGTAACTTGAATTGTCATTTATGGGGCCTTTCTATCAATCTTGTGTGCAAACATAGCAGAGTCTATGTTTCTGGTTAATTTTTTGGAATTCTTTAAGTGTCCTATTTACTGTGTTATCCACCATCCAATTAAGTGTGTATAATCCATTGTTCACTTGGACTATATAGTAATTCTGATATACGATTAGTATAGCATATTCATAAGAATTTTGCAAGACTATAATAGGTCTTTTTGGCTATTC
>Ga0181388_1000533_pt1 | contig 12636 bp, 14 predicted proteins | sample 11SPOviralmetaG_FD_130120 | JGI IMG/M metagenome (GOLD analysis project Ga0181388, IMG submission 130120) | Marine viral communities from the oligotrophic San Pedro Time Series (SPOT) site, San Pedro Channel, CA, USA - 11 SPOT_SRF_2010-05-17 | ecosystem: Environmental > Aquatic > Marine > Strait...
ATTTCTAATCACATATATCTAGTTGTCGTCTGAATCGCTGTCTGACCCGCTCTCTGATTCGCTCTCGGCTGGTGGTGGTTTCGCTGGACGGCAATAATTCGTGTTGGTATTTTCCACTATGAAATCTACATACGATTGTCCGTCAGAATACTTACCCTCCCAGAAGTTTTCTACATTCCTGCCCTTTCGCTGGCACCTAGGGCAATATTCGTCAGCGTCGCCCCTGTCCTGTCCGCATTGGAGGCGAAATGTAGCGTGAGTCAGGCCCCATTCCTTCAATGCCTTAGACCCCATTGCCCGTTCCCATTGGACCGCACCAGGGCAGACCGCGCGACCCTTGCCAGTGATAAAGTCCTCCGCCCTTTTCACTGCCTTATACGTCACTTTCTTGATAGGCAGACCTCCATTAATATCGTCCGAGATCTTGCCGTCCCGCTCAAATACTAGGTCCTCGTCTCCCTTGATATAGAATGGATTGTCCTTGCCCTCAGGGTTGTCAGGTGTATTCGTGTATTTAATCTGGTAATGGTCCTTGGTCTTCCGACCCCTGCGATTGCCTGAAACCTTTTTCGTGGCGACCTTCTTATCGCTCTCAGCCCTGAGACCCGATACTAGTTTATAAAACATTTCAATCAGTCCTGGATTGCCGACCTTGATATACGGATTGCCCTGCTTGTCAGTGCCGAATGTCGCAGTGTCCTTGACCTTAGCACGCTTGAAAAGTAGTCGCAGGTGTTCCTGTGAAGAACTATAATCGTCGGTGGGCGGTTTCGCCAGTATATCTGCCCACGCTTTCGCCTGACGCTCCACCAATGGAATTTCAGGCGGTGCCGACTTGACCTTTTTAATCACATTCTTCCACTTACTCAGGTGCGGGGCGATTAGGTCGTAATCTTCCAGCAGTTCTAACTTGGCGATTTTATCGGCAGGTAGGACCAGACGGAGGTCAGCGATTGCTTGGGTGAATTGGGCGGACATTTCGGGTTGCGTTTAGTTGATTGAGTCGGTTGCGTTCCGTTGCTCTATTCTCTTGTCTAATGCTGGGAATACTTCTAGCAACTATCAGATTTTAAAGTTCGCGTTTTCGTTGGCAGGACACACCCGATTCTGTGGTTGCGTTTCGTTGCCTTAGTGGTTGTTGGTATGGGGGGAAGGGTCTATCAACTATCAGATTTTTTAGTTCGCGAATTCGTTGGCAGGACACACCCGATTCTGCGGTTGCGTTTCGTTGCCTTAGTGGTATGACCTGCCAGAGAATTCGCGAACTTTAAAATCTGATAGTTCATAGAAGATTTCCAGCATTAGACAAGAAACTACTGAGACTGAACGCAACCCGCAAAACTCAAGCAACTAAACGCAACAATGCCGAATGGAGTCCGAAGCAGGGGCAATTCTCGCCACGCCAATCGCCGACGCAATTCACAGCGCGATACTGCGGTCCGAGCAGAAATGGTCGCACCCGAGATCGTGATACAGGCAGAACCCATTTCGGTCCAGGCTGACCCTGACATAACCCAGCAACTCCAACAGCGAATTGCTGAATTGGAGGCACAGGTGAAACAGGTTAAGCGGAACTATAAATCTGCCAAGAAGCAGGCAGATGACCACGATAATATTATCACGAATATGACTCAATACTTCAAGGATATGTCGGAGAAAATCGGTATGACGCGGGGCGATATACTTAGTCCAACTTGGTTGAATAGATTTACCGAGAAGGTCAATGGCATTCAGGGGCATTATGATTCAATGAAAAAAAGCAAGGATTGCCTGCGGGAATCGTGCGACAAATGGAAAAGCAAATATCGTATGGCCTGTGAGGGAACTCTAATGGCATTTCAGGAGACAGAGATACGCGATCTCCAAGACGAAAATGATAAACTTATGAAATTGAATAAAACATTGTTGAAAAGGGCGGTGGATCGCAAGGACGAAATGGAATCTCAGGTGCGGATTAATGCTAATATGACCGAGGATTTCTGTAAATTGCTTAATAAACTCGGGTCCAATAAGATTAGTATTCAGGGAATTCATATTTCAACAGCAAAATTGTTGGAGTCATATATGGATAAGAATCCAGATGAGGAAATGGCGTGCTGTGTCGGCAAGGGTATGGGGTTGGTTGTTAAAGGCAAAAAACTTATTGATACCGATAAAAAATTTCTATACATGTATAACCCTGAAACCAAGTATGTATATGACAATGACGATGGCGAGTTGCTAGGTAAGTTAATCAAGAAGAATGGAAAACTTAAAATTCAGTGGATTGAGTAAGTTGTATATTATACAAACTTCGTAAAATATTGTATGATCTCAATTATTCTATATAGCATAATATTTTTTATGACACTTATTTTCAATTGATACAAATAAATACGAACTTCGTATAATTCTCTTAATCATATAAATATATAAACATATATGATTATATACTATTGTAATACTATGGTTAAATATAATAATAGTGATTCTATTAGTGGATACTATAAAGGAAGGTTAATCGTGACTCGTAAAATGAATAAGGATAAAGATCTTGAATACTGGAAATCAATAGCAAATAATTTTTTATGTGAAGGATTGAGAAAAGGATATTCAATTCAATCAATGATTGAATTCAATACCAACTTTATAAAAATGGTCCGATACAAGGACAGGATTAAAAAACCCCAAGAAGAAGACTGGGATACTATAATGATTGCTATACTAATATTAATTAAATTAAAAGTTATAGAAGAAGACGGAGATAGAGAAGGTTTATTGATTATGCCAAAGAGAGAAAACCATTCTCGTCCTTCTTAACAATGATTTCTTCTTCTACTAATTCTTCTTCTGAGGAATAGGCCACACTTGAACAATCAGAACCATAATCGTGCTCCAAATCTTCTAATTTATCGTCCTCTTCACCACAATATTGGTGTGCCTCTTCGCCCATTTCTTTCAGCGGTGGCTCAGGTTCTGGTTGAGCAACCACACTAATGGAACCAGGTTCTTCGTCGCTTTCTTCTTCGCTACTAAGGTCCTCTTCTGTTAATTCAAGAGCAAGGGCAGTTAATATATCTGCTGGATAATGTTCGCACAATAATTCATAATATGTTTCAACTAAATCACTTCTACCAGCATTAAGAACTAGATCGCCTATTTCACAGAGTGCTTCATATCTCTCGTCCATTTATTTTTCAATAGATAAAATCTATATATGATTAATTTAAAAATATTATTGAAATACTAATGCTTGTGAATAATCTATTTTAGAATAATCGGGACCCACCTTCGCTAACTCTGCTTCTTCTTTATCTTGTTTATTTTTACTCTCCATTAGAGTATCAACTAAATTCAAATCAGCATTTATCTGTTGGTCTATTTTAAATATGACTGCTGAATTTAAATCGCAACGCGCCAACTCTCCACTCGGCTCGTGAATACTACACCTGATACGTGTTAATACTCTGTCAATTGTATTGGTGAATACTAAATCACCACCCATTCCATTTAAGAAATCACCATAAGGATTCGCTTTATTCGTAACTGAAACAATAGGGAGAGTAATACCACTCCTCGCACCACCTAAATATCCATTTTCTTCTATTATATCACTTCTGATTGTATAATATGGTCTAAGAGTTTTAGTAGGTAATCTCTCAGCAGTGATTTTAACACTTTCAGCGGGTGTAATTGTAACTATGGGAAGCACATTTCTTGCCTGAAATTTTCCACGAAGTTCGGTCCCAGGTTCAATAGAAATACATTGTTTCCCAACTATATTAGTAATCTGAAAATCACCTGTATTCTGAATATTTTTAGAATAATTAATTAAATCTCCTTCATTTACATCCGCATTCGTTGTAATCACATTCACATTATGAAGATCGGCATTGGCTCCGTGTGCCTTTATCCTTACCTGCCTTGAAGAAGTAGTGTTAGGATTATGAAATTGATTGTATCTGAAACCCATAATTCCAACAAGACTTCTATTCCAATAATCTTCGGGGACAATCCATTCTTCAATGAATAATCCACTATGAGCGTCCATGATTGAATAAGGAGTTATGTTCTCATTTCTTGAAGTCATTTTTATAGGAGTTCCCTGATCTGTTAAAGTTGTGGTAAATTCATTAGTATATGGACACATATCGGGACAAAAATTATTCGGAAATATATACTTATTCATTTTATAACATTCCCTATCAGCATTCGGATTCTTCGCTACGGCAGTGCCGTCTAAAATAAACGCCCCAGCATTGTAATCTTGACTCTCCCTTTCCGCAGTATGGAAACTCTCTATTGTAAATCTCTGCTGGACTTCATTATAATTGATTAAAGGTTCGTCTGCCCCTAAATATAAACCGAATTCATATTTATCTAATTTCTCGGTTCCGAGGTTTAAACTCTGACTAATGTTAAATTGTTTCGCCGATTGATTCCCCCTATTTCTTCCTTGGTCGTCAGTATTTCCATTGAATAAAACCATTGCTAATGTTCCATAAGCAGAGAAATGATAATCAAAACCAAATCTACGACCTCCCGCAGTTCCAATCTGTGGATCGTCTCCAAATTCTGAGTTCGCATGTATGAAATGATCGGGGATTTTATCACCAGTCTGAGTGAATTGAAATCCAATGTAATAATCTATTGTTCCATTTACAGGACTAGATCTTCTTATTTTTCGTGCGAAGCCAAATGCCAAGTCTTCATAATCGGATTTCATACCCTTTCCGTCTTCAGTTCCGTAATCATCGCCATATTCAGCATACCCTACATCATTTTCATTAAAATGTTCTATATTAGGATTATAATCAATAAATAAAGGAAATGTTCCCTGTGAAGCATTCTGAGCAGTTATATAATAATCATATCCAAAAAGTGGAATTACGTCGGATTTTATGTTAGTGCCGAAATCACTAGGAAAGTTCAGACTATCAGGATTATTCGGTCCGTCGTCAAATAAATTCATATGAAGTAATCTATTTCTTTCAGCAGTTACAAAAATATCATTCTGTTTATAATCGTCAAATAAGTCAGGATAAATTTTCTGAGTATCAAAAAACTCCTTGAATTTTAATAAATTTTCTCTTGTCCAAAGAATACTAGTCATAAATACTTTATCCTGCGAGCGGGTGAAATCCTGTGCTTGTGTTTTCATTCCCTCGGCACCATTCAAATTTTTACCTGCTATATATAATTCGGGTCTCTTGATTCCAATATGCTGATAGGACGATAAATATGAATATACCTTACTTATATCCCACGAACCATCCAATTTAACAAATTCATTATATGTGAGTGCTTGAAAAGAAGTTGCTGTGGCACAATGATATAATTTATATGCTGGAGATTCGGTCTTGAAAGTTAATGTCTGATTAGAAGCACTTAACCCCGCAATAGTTAAATCATATTGTAAATATTCAATATCAGTCCTTTCATTGATTTCTTGTGTCAATTGAGTCGCTACATCAGTTGGAGAATTATAACCTGGATTCACCTTCAATTGAACTAAATCTTTTACTTGAATATAATCAATAAGGACTGCTGGATCTCTCGTTGATTGAGCGTAATCAGAAGAAACTCCGTCAGCAGTTGTTGGTGGAAGGAATGCCCCACGATCAGCAAGTGCGAATCCGAATGTAAATAAATTATGAATTGTAGTAGTTTCAGAAGCATTCGCATCCATAGTTATGGTGCTATCGGTGACTGAAACAACTTTATCTGACGCTTCAAATACATTTATAGGTGTGGCAGATTGGGCCATATTAACTAATATGCTATTAGTAGAACCACCTTCTTTCAATGTGATTACTGGAGAACCCTGAATTGCTTGACCCATAACACGAACTAGGGCATCAGGTGAGGTAAATGTTGTATTGGTTGCCTTGAATATTGTAAATCGTGACCCGTCATTTATCCCTGAAACCTTACTACGAGGATTAGTAGAAGTTGTATAAGGTTGAAATACCTTCTGAACATCCGCTGGACAACTATTCAAATCAGGTCTAGAGTGTGCCGCCGCGCCGATATATACTCCGTCATGGTGAGGAGTCTGATCAAATGTCTGCCAAGCACTCGCTCCATGACCTGAGCCTAACGCACACCAATCTCTCGGTAAAAATGCGTAATTTTCTCCATTAGAACATTTATATGGAGAAACAACCATATTCATTGTATCGTCCCTTAACTGAATTTTAGTCTTAACCAATGAAGCATTCTCCTGTTGAAATTTCTCAGGTAAATTTTTATCAAATAATATTTTCTCTGAATTGATATACTCTACTTCTACTTCTTTTCCTAATTCTTCACCTTTAATCTGTATCTGCCCTGCTTCGGCACCTATTTCTGAAACAAATGTAGAATGAACTGAAATCTGATCTCCTGGTTTTAATTTTAATCCTGTGCCAACTCTATTCGTCCATTGCGAAGGATTAGAATTATTGAAATTCTGTGATTCTTCGCTCTGAGATCTAGCACATTCAACTATAGTTGTTTTCGTGAATCCACTCATTTATTTATGAGTGATAAATTAAAAATATTGTTAAGAAATTTAAATGTTTAGGGATTACTTCGTTTAGGCGAATGCTATTTCCATAACTCCGTCCCGCAGACTCGCCAATTTAACAACTTGGAGATATGCCCTAAGGGTAGAAGCACCTGGCACTGGATTGCGAGTATCGTATAATTCAATACCACGCGAATTGACACGCTCACCCTTATTCAGGCGATATGCGGTATAGAAGAACTTCTGCCTCGCTGTATCCGCTAAGGCGTGGCCTTCAAAGTTTTCTGATCCTGGGACCGAAGCATTCTTAGTCGCTAAGAGACCTTCACCACGGAATAAATCACGGGTGATATATGGCACACGACCTTCCGATTGGAATACATTATGATAGTGACGAGCGTCATTATCTACATCAACTGGATAGAGGAAATTATCATTATATTTTAGATTCGTCGTGACCTTACCAGTTGAGAGATTAGTAATCGTGGGACCATCAGCAACATATACATTGAAAAGAGAATCAGCGTCTTCTCCATCGGGAGAAGCCATAACTATAACCTTATTGATAATGCGACCAGCACCACCAACATTCTGAATTATTCCACTCTGATATTCCGCCTGAGTAACAGAACGCTTCATAAACTGATAATCTACATAGTTGAATGACATATTGGCATTCGCTTGACGATATTGCTCCATCATTTCTTGTGGATAGAATATATAATCAGCAACTAGTTGGCAATCAGGCCTAGTGAGAGTAAGGTCTTTCGTGGTGGCAGCCACTCCAGCATTGTGGCAGATTCGCTTAGAAGAACCCGCGCCAGCGTCCGTCTGTTTATCCTGGAAAGTCAGGTGAATAGAAACCTGCTCGGACATCATATACAGAGGAAGTTGATTGAGTTTCAGGAAGGGGAATAGGTCCGCAAGTAGAACGGAGAATTGAGGTTTCCTTATCTCATTCTGCCAATCCCAAACAACACCACTCGGAGCAGGAGTATCACCATTCTCTATAGGACTAAACCAACCATCGGCATCGGAAGGATCTTTAAGGGTGGCATCCCTGGCATTGTCAATACCAATACTTTTCGCTTCCGTGATTGATTCAGTGAAATTCGCGGTCGCATCACCCGAAGCAAACTTTACAGATCTATTTAAGAATTTAGGTTCAATGCTCATAAATCGCCCACTCATAACCTGCTCTCGCTCCTTGATTGCGTCAGGGGGAAGGAAGCAAGTTTCGTATGCGGCGAAATGACCATAGTCCTCAATTTCGCAAAGAGTCTTAGTTCCAACACGAAGAGAAGCACGCTGAATAACAGAATGAACACCAACATTTCCAGGGTAGAATGATCTGATAGTATCCTGCGAAGCAGACTGAACCGAATCACCCGCAGAAGAGAATGTGACGCGTGAATTGCTATGAAGAATACCCTTATTCTCTAAAACAAATCGGCATTCACGATCACTGAAGATTACTGGATCAAGAATATCTGTCTGAACATTAATCGCTGTGTCAGTTGAAACAGCACCAATTTTAACCAAATCAGGAATCTGAGACGCTTGAGGTTGAGCGGGGGCCATAGAAGAATCCATATTATATAGTATATGAAAACAAAAAAATAAAGGTTAAATTTTAAAATATTGATTTATAGTATTACTTCGTTTATAGTATTACTTCGTTTATAGTATTACTTCGTTTATAGATCCTTGCTGAATAGTCTTGAAGTAAATACTTGAAGATTGATTTCTTCTTTCTTTCCTTCTCTACTATTTCTATATTTATGTTGAGATATTCTAATTAATTGAGATTTAATGAATGGATTAGGGTGGTGTCCCTTATTGTAATTCACACATTCAGGGTGTTGCTCAATGAATAACTGCTCCAATTTAGTTGCTTCATGTCTAAAACATATACACCATAATTCAATATTACTACTCTCTAAATCTAATTCTTTAAAGGCACACTTACAGGGTTCGGACTTGTGTAAGCGATGCCTTAATTCTAAATCTAATCGTGTCTCCCCAATATATAACTTATTATCCTTATCAGTGATTTTATAAACATAATGAAACTCAAATAATCCCTGAGTTGCTGTCACCCAGCAATCATTATTAATATCATATATACTATGGTCTGGAAAGACCTTAAAATCATTCTCATACTTGGTTCCTTTCAGGTAATCAAATCCAACATATTCTAATTTATCCATTATCATTAATCTATAATATATGATTAACCTTTATATATGTTTCATATAAGTTATTTCATAACTTGAATTGAACCCTGCGCCGAAACAATGGTCTGGCGAGAATGAACATATAAGAAGATTGCGTTAGGGTGATCGCTGGTTAATCCTAATTGAAGTTGGAGACCAAAAGGCACCATAGAGAAATCAACTCCCGAATTGGAAATCTGATCGTAATTGACACCTAGGCCCCAGGCACTGCCACCCTTGATAATAGTCTTACAACTAGCATAATTCGTGCCACAATCAAAGTTGCGATATACCGAAGTATCTACCGAAGAACGAGAGATTTTAGAGAAACCCATTACAGCGTCCATATAATTCCTAACAAGTTGAGCGTCCCCAGTATCATTCGCTGAAGTTGTTTTCTGTAATGTATCAATATTATATTCTAATGGGAACCTTTCACCAGCACGAGTGAATACTGCCTGATCTACATTCGCCACTGAACCACTCTTATTCGTGAATGGAAGAGTAGCAAGTCCGTCTCGCACAAATGAATTAATATGTCCAGAAGGAACAACATTCATAAATGCTCCAAGGACAGATTTAAGACCAAGGTTGAAATTGAGAATAGCATTCGCAGAGTTAATAGTATTGTAGTACGACGAAATAGAGTTGTATGTGAATGTATTCGTGGTCTGCGATTGAATCTGGCTCAACTGATCCATAGAAGGACGCTGGACTTCGCAGACTAGGCGAACATTAGATAATTCATAAAATGAATTTAGTAATTCAGTCGCATCGTTGTTTTCGGAGAATAGAACCTGCTGATCAGGAGCAAGTTGGATTTCAATATTCAACCCACCAACTCCCCACTGATTAGAAAGTGGAATAGGGTCTTGACCCATAAATAATCCTGATACAAGCGGGATACAGAATGAATTAGGAGAATCGCCTGTTGTTCCCGATTGAGGATTTTCAACAACACCAATCTGCTGACCAGCGAAGTTAGGGAAGCGGAGAGAAGTCTCGTATGCGTGACAGGCGAAATCGGCCTGAGATTGAGTCACCGATAAATAACTTGACATCATGCGGTTATGGTGATTTATTGATTCTATTGTCTGACCACTATTCTGAGAGAATATGGAAAGAGTATCAACGATTGAATAAACACCGAGACGCTCATTCATACGAATCCCGTCCGCAGAAGTTGGAGTGGTGTTGGCATCCTTTTTAATTGTGATTTCACCAACAAGGCGAACAGAGCCAGGGACGATATAGCGATCCTGTGCGCCGATTAATAGTTGAATAGTAGGTTGCCCATTCTTATACGATAGTTTTCCGTCACTCGTGATATTGCTCGGAACGATTTCTAAATGCTGATTACTTGCGACACTCATTTATTCTTAATCAACATTTTATTTTAAATGTAATTTTAAAAAATAAATCTATTTCATATAAATGGGTGTTAAAATGGTTGTTAGAAAAAGCAGTAAGGCGGGGAAGAAATATATGGCGATATTTACCCGTGATAATGCGGGGAAGGCGAGAACGAAAACAACACATTTCGGAAGTGCTGGAATGGATGATTATACAATTAAAAAGGATAAAGAACAACGCAAGAGATACAGAGATAGGCACCAGAAAGATTTATCAACGGGAGATTATATGAGAGCAGGATTTCTATCCTACTATCTACTATGGGGAAATAGCACTTCAATGAGAGAGAATTTAAAATCGTATAAAAAGAGATTTAATCTATCGTAGAATAAATGAGTGAAAGTAATGACGCTATTATTGAAATTGATAAAATGAGTGTAGATCAATTGGCGGGTGCGGTTGTGCTTATTCTAGGAGCGATTGGAAGTTTATTACTGGTGATATGGCAATCTAAGTGCCATTGTAAGGTGAATTTATGTTATATATTTTCTTGCGAAAGAAGACCCCCCAATGAAGACGAAATGAAATCATTAAAAGAACAAGCGAAAAAATTAAAAGAAGTGAAAAAGAAAGAGGATAAAATCCTTGAAAAGGAAGAAGAAATATTGGATAATCAATCAGAGACTTCAACACCTAGGCTTGTGCCGAAAACTTCTAAAGACGAGGCTGCGAAGCTGGCAGAGAAAAAGACTGATGAAATTATTGATAGACTTGTTTAAACAGAGTATGCTTCGCTAAGATTTCTTTTTCGCACGGACCTTACTTGCTAAATCCTTATCCGCTTTTCCCCAGGTGCCAGGTTGTTTCATTACGAATGAATATATTCGGGCCTGGGCCCATTGTTCCGCGCTCATTTTTCCCTTGAGACTGGCACCTCCGACCTTTTTTCCTGAACCAACCTTTCGCACCGATTGAGGGTTAGTTTTTCTAGCACCGACTCCACGACGAAACACCTGATTAAGAATTCCGATAGATATTCCTGTAAGTCTTGAAATCTCTGCTTTACTATGAGGGGCATTCTTAGGAAATCCATACTTAGCATTAAATTTATTCTTATTACTTACAACCATTTTAATATATATCCAATAAATTAAAATTTGATAGTTTTTGGAAAAAATATTTCATATATAATTGAATGAGTGCCAATCCATATCCATTGATGTGGTCTCTCGGAAATCAGGATCATTTACCTTGTGGAGAATTACCCGAGCATTATAGGGGGACACCTTATTCATATGAAAATTTTGAAAAGGAGGAGCATTGGTATTCGGATAGTAATTTCTATGGAAATCCATTTGAAGAAGAACAGGGAAGTCGTAAATCATTCTTCTTTGAAGAGGACTTAGAGGCTGAATGCCAATGCTTGTCGGAAAACTATTCAATCCTTGGCATAAAAAGGTCTGCTTCACAAGAAGACATAAAAAATGCCTTTCGGCAGAAAGCAAGGGAAACTCACCCCGATAAAGGAGGAGACGAAGAAGAATTTAAAAAGGTAAGGGAGGCATATGAATGTTTAATAAGTTAAATATCGTCGCCTTCAATATCGTCTTCCGATTCATAATCACTATCATACTTATTAATTAAATCCATTTTCTCTTTTTCCAATTGAATATTCATTTCTTTCAATTGTTCAATCTGTTTCAATGCTTCTTCTAATTTAGTCTGTAAATCATTACACTTTTCTTGAAGGTGTTTTTCCTTATTACCCATTAGATTTTTAGCAATCCGCTCAGCGTCCTTCTGCGCCCTATACTTATTTTTATCAATATAAGCAACGAATCTCTTATAGACTGGTTTATCGTGTTCTCCGTCATTATGAAGTCGTTTCAATCTACTGCTAAAATTACTTTTAGCGTGTTTCGGATTATTGGTATTCGCATTAGACCACTTATTTTCTCTTTCAAGGTAATTAACATATCTAATCAATAGATTACTGAAATTCTCATTAATATCGTATTCTTCAATAATATCGTTTAGCATTGTTGCTATATTTACTTATATGCCAGCGTTTTAAGTAATTTAAGAGAAGTGCCGAGTATTGTATTTTTTTGTATGATCACAATTATTCTATACTATAATATATTTTTCTATATACTTTATTTTTACTTGTCTTAATTTATACAATATTAGGACAATGTCTTATTTACTATAATTTTACTTCATATAAACTATCAGATTTTTTAGTTCGCATTTTGATTGGCAAGTCATTATGTCAATTTTAGACATAATTAATAACCTGTTTTACCTTTACCATTTTTCGGTTTCGCCTTAGGCGCGCCAACTTGGGTGGGTCTGCCGAATACTTCACTTGGTTTCACCTTCTTATGTTCCTTTACTCTCTTGGGCACATTATGCTGAGTTTCACCACAGACATTATTCTCACAACCTTTCATTTTCTTGTTTGGTTTCTTCTTGTGTGGCATTTTTTAATTTTAACAGAGAAATTATTTTATATCTCCTAATTATAAATATGAGTCTCGTAGTGGCAACTTCCCGATTAGCAGAGAATACGGCACCAAC
>Ga0181388_1000541_pt1 | contig 12521 bp, 3 predicted proteins | sample 11SPOviralmetaG_FD_130120 | JGI IMG/M metagenome (GOLD analysis project Ga0181388, IMG submission 130120) | Marine viral communities from the oligotrophic San Pedro Time Series (SPOT) site, San Pedro Channel, CA, USA - 11 SPOT_SRF_2010-05-17 | ecosystem: Environmental > Aquatic > Marine > Strait...
ACATGGAGATCTTGCGGTTGTAGGCGCACCTGGAGATCAGCCATCTGGAGCTGGTAGTTTTAACAGTGAAGCTCAAGGAGCTGCTTACATATTCGAAAGATCTGGAACAACATGGACGCAAAAAGCTAAGTTAACTGCATTTGCAGGCGGAATAAGTAATCTAGGTGCTGCTGTTAATCGAAACGATTTTGGTTGGTGTGTAGATTGTTTTGAAGGTACAACTACAAATACTATAGTAGTAAGTGCAAGATTAAGGAACAATGGTAATAAAGGTTACATTTATGTATTTACAGGAAGTGGAACTTCATACAGTGGTCAACATAGATTTGGAGCCACTAATAATGGAAATGATGATTATTTTGGTTCAGCACAAGCCGAGTGCGGCGCTTTAAGAATAGATAAAACTCTTGCAAATAATGGTGATATTATTGCGATAGGCGCATATCAAGATGATGACAATAGTAAATCAAACTCTGGTTCTGTTGAAGTATGGAAAAGAACAACTGATCCTGATCCTTACATTTCAGGTGGTAAAGCTTGGGAATCACAGCAAAAAGTCTATCAATTTGGATACACCTTTTCAACGAGTTATAAAGGGCCATTAGCTAATTCTTATTTTGGGCATGCTGTAGCAATTGAAAATTCTAATTTAGTTGTTGGCGCATACGGATATGGTGGTAATATTAGTAATGGTGGTGCCATATATACGTTTAGCGGAGTCGGTTGGGTACAAGATTCTAAAACTTTTATTAATACTGGTCAAACTCAGAATTTTGGACAATCTGTAGATTTAAACAGTGATGGAACTATTGTGGCAGTTGGCGCGCCAAATGAATCTTATGAAACCACTGGGGCTGGTGCTGTATATGTAATGAAACGAGAAGTTAATTATAAAGTAATGGACATGACTCATACCAATTTTACTACAGTAACCTCAGCTAATTCTGATACAACTGATATGGCTTTTAATAATGACGGCACAAAATTGTATCATACTGGTACAAATACTAATAAAGTTGTAGAATACGATCTATCAACAGCATATGATGTTTCTACTAAAACTTATAATGATATTAATTTTTTACCTAGTGCCGGTGGTTATAATACAGGAATAAGATGGAAACCTGATGGAAAAAAAATATTTGTTTTATCACACACTAACAATGGTGGTGGTACTGCTACCGTTCATCGATATGACGTAAGCACTTCATGGGATTTGTCAACTGTAACAGCAACAGCAGATCAAACTTACGATGCTCGAACTCAAGTAAATAGATCATGGGGTTTTACGTTTAAACCTGATGGTACAAGGATGTTTCTATCAGATGATCAAGGTAATGACGTAAATCAATATAATTTATCAACAGCATGGGATTTAACCACAGCAGCATTTGTAACACAATTTACAGTTAGCAGCCAAGACAGTCATCCATCAGGAATAGAATTTAATGCTGATGGAAGGGTTTTATATATGGCAGGTCAAACTGGTGATAAAATATATAAATATAATTTATCAACAGCATATGATATTTCTACTATGGGATATAGTAGTGATTATATTAGTGTATCAAGTCAAAGTAACCAACCAGGCGGAATAAAATTTAAGCCTGACGGTTCAAAACTATTTTTGGCTTGTGTTAGTAGCAATGGCGTTGATACATATAACACTTCAGGTGTTGGTTATAGTCAAGTTTCTAAACCTAGTAGATCACTTCTTCACTCAGCTGGCAGCACTACAAATAGTTATCAATATATGGGATGGGATGTTGCTATGAACTCTAGTGCTACAAGAATGATAGCAGGCGCACGTAATGATTCGCAGACAACTTCACAAGCTGGTGCAGCATATATATTTAGTGGTGATGGAACTGGAAGTTTTACAGCTGAAACAAAGCTTAGACCTCCGTCAAGTCCTAGCCCATCATATACTTTTTTTGGACATAGTGTTGATATAACAGAAGATGGTAATACTGTAGTCGTAGGTGCTTATCAAGACAATACAAAAACAACTGATGCTGGCGCAGCATATATTTACAATAGAATGGCACCAGAATATTATGCTGTTGAATCAGCTGCTCATTTAGATTTCTACAATTTGCAATCAGGCGGTAACTCAAATATGACCGATATTGCATGGAATAGCGATGGAACAAAATTCTTTGTAACAACATATTCTAGTGATTATGTTAATGAATTTAGTGCGGGAATACCATATGATATGTCTAGTAAAACATATATACGAGAGTTTGATCTGTCTGGTCAAACAAATTATCCTACTGGTATAACATTTAATAATGACGGTACAAAAATGTTTATTACACATTCAACTTCTTCAGGTGGTGGAACAAATGGTCTTTTTCAATATAATTTAACAACTGCCTTTGACACAAGTACCGCGTCTTATGCTAATATAGCATTAAGCAATGCTTACACTGGCACCAATGCTAGAGGCGTAAAATTTAAACCTGACGGTACAAAAATGTTTATATCAGATGATCAAGGTAATGGCATAAGACAATTTACTTTATCAACTCCATTTGATCTTTCAACCGCATCATCATACGATTCATCAACTAATCTTTCCGTATCAGGTCAAGATAGTTATATAAGAGGACACGCTTTTAATAGTGATGGTACTAAGTTATATGTTATTGGCCAACAATATGATAGAGTTTATATCTACAATTTAAGTACCGCATATGACGTATCTACTGGGTCTTATACAAATTCATATAAGGCCCTTGGTAGTCAAACCAGTGAACCTAATGGTATAACATTTAATCCTGACGGATCAAAAATGTATATAGCGTGCTCGCAATCTGAAGGTGTTGATGAATATAGTACTCTAAAACAAGATTGGGATTCAGGATATAAAATTTATTCTCCAGATCCGGTCGCTTACGATCAATTTGGTTCTTCAGTGGCAATATCTGGAGATGGAAAAGTAGTTACTGTAGGAGCTAGTAAAGAAGACATCGGCAGTATATCAGATGCTGGAGCTTTATATGTATTTCATAGAGGAGAGCCGGCTACAACAAATAATGGAACAGGAACAAATTATGTAAATGGCTCCGGAATAGGTGTGGGATATTTTCACGTAAAAACTTTATATGCAAGTAATGCGACTAGTAACATGCAGTTAACTATGGGTGAAGATAGAGCTCAAGCCTTAGAAATATCGAAAACTGGCGAATATATAATTGCAGGAGCTTACAGAAAAAATGGCGGACGTGCATACATATATAGAAACGCATAAAGGAAAAACATGTCAGACTTTTTAGTTGGAAAATTTAAATCACTAGAAGCAGCTCAATCGTTAAAGGTTGGTAGTAAAACGATTACCAATATAATTGACTCTTCACAACTTGGCATAGACTCTGCAGTTGCAAATAGTTTAATTGATTCTGCATTTACTGCTAAGAGCACAAATAATTTATCAGAAGGTAATAATTTATATTATACAAAGACAAGAAGCGATTCTGATTTTAATGTTAATTTTAATCTTAATAATAGTTTGTTAACAGCTGATAGACTTAATGAAGGAGAAACTAATTTATTTTATACTGACGATAGAGTTAGAGTTGTTAGTTTAGATTCTGAAGAAACTATACAATTAATAGATTCTGCTTATGTACAAGCAAGAACAAGTGGTGGAGGATTAGATTCATCATCTGCAATTGCTCTTATAGATTCATCACATGTGCAAGCAAGACAAACATCTAGTGCAGTTACAATTTATTCTACTATTCAACAATTAGTTAGTGCTACAGGAATGGCTCAAGGAGATCAGGCGCTTGTAACAGCAACCAATAATATTTATATTTATGCTGGTAGTGGTTGGTTTAAAATAGCCACGGTACAAAATAATTCTCCTACTCCTATTACAGGAGTTGATAGTAATTATACTTTAGCAGTTGATGGAACTGCAACTACGATAACTGCTGCATCAACAGATCCCGAAGGATTTCCAATAACCTTTGGTTTTTCAACATCAGGTTTAGGTTCTATTGCCACGGTTTCACAAGATTCTTCTGTATTTACTATTACACCAAGTACTAATACTTCAAATTTTGGCACATTTACTTTAACAATAACTGCAACTGATAACGTTAATGGTGCAATTAATTTTCCTGCTTCTTTTACATTAACATTTGCTGTTGATTGGTCAAGTCATTCTTTATCTCAATCATTACAATCTTCAGCTACATCTGAAAATGCTTTCTTTGGAGAGAATTTAGAAATAGATGGTAATTATGCTGTTATTGGTGCTAGAGGACACGGACCTAGTTATACTGGAAAAGCATTTATTTTTTACAAAAATTCAGGTACGTGGGCTCAACAACAAGAACTTACTATTTCAGATGGTTCGACAACAAATTTCTATGGACAAAATGTAAGTATATCAGGTAATACTGCTGCAGTAAGCGCAACAGGAGGAAATGGTTCATGCTATATTTTTACAAGATCGGGTACAACGTGGACTCAACAAACAAAATTATCTGCTCCAACAGCTTCTTCTGGTTTTGGCCAAGAAATTTCATTAGTTGGTGATAAATTAGTTGTAGGTATGTATGGTTATGATTCAGGCAGTAATACAAATATTGGAAGGTTAGTTTCATATACAAGGTCAGGAACAACGTGGAGTTCTGCTGCTACAATAGATCTTTCAGATGGTGAAGCAGGTGATTTATTAGGTTATGATAGTTTACGAATAAGTGAAGATGGAAATTATCTTATAGCAGGTGTAACTAGAAGAGATAATTCAAGCAACACTGATGAAGGAGTTGCATATATATTTTATTGGAATGGATCAGCTTGGAGTCAACAAGCAAAATTAGAAGCTTCTGATGGAGCAGCTGGTTTTAATTTTGGAGGTGCAGTAGCTATAACTGATAAGTATGCTGCTGTTGGTGCACTTTTTAAAACTAGTGAAACTGGAGCTGTTTATATTTTTACAAGATCAGGCACAACATGGACTCAAAGAATAATTTTAGGTGCAGGTGGTACTATACCAAGTGATTTATCAACTGGAGATCAATTTGGATTTGGTATAGATATTCATAAAAATTCTATGGTAGTGGCTGCTGCTAATCGTGCATCGCCTAAAGGTAATGGGCATGTTTATGTTTTTACAACTAGTGACGATGGTGTTACATGGACGCAGCGTAAAAAATTTACAACTACTAGTGGAGATATTCATGATAACTATGGACAAGACTCTAAAGGTGTTGGTATTGATGAAACATCAGAAACAATAGTAGTTGGAGCTGGTTATGACGATAGTGGTAATACAGCAGCTGGTAAAATATATTTTTATGAGGATTAAGTAACTAAATTATATAAATAAATAATATACAATCATAAGGGGAGAGTGAACCTATGGAGATTTCAGGAAAGGACTTTTTCGTTAGAAAAGGTCTTATAGTCAACGGTACTACAAAACTTCAACAATCAAAAGAAAAAATAACTATAACAGCAGCTGGTGCTACTAGTACGATAAACTTTGATGTCTTAACACAAGCTGTATTATATTATACTCAGACTGCTACTGGTAACTGGGCTGTTAATGTTAGAGGTTTATCTACTGGCACTCTTAATTCAATGATGGCCATAGGTGAAAGCTTAACAATAGTTTTTTTAGTTACACAAGGTGGCACAGCATACATAAATAATTTATTTCAAATTGATGGTTCAACTGTTACTCCAAAATGGCAAGGTGGTAGTGCGCCAGAATATGGTACTGCCAGTGGAATTGATGCTTATACATATACAATAATTAAAACAGCAAATGCAACATTCACTGTAATGGCTGCTGTTTCAGCTTTCGGTTAGGATTCATATGGCTTTAATATCTACACAAGCAGCTGGAAGTGTTAAAGGTTTTGGATTTACCAGACCTTATGTTGCTCCTCCAGCTCCAGTCGCAGACTCTAAAAATGCAATATTAAATCTTTCATTGAATCATGATTATGATGGAAATCATAACAATGCTGCATATAGTAGTATTGGAAATGATTTATGGGGAAACTTTAAAGACGAAACTGGAAATAATTATCCACAGCCTAAACATGATCATGTTATATATAAAAACACTTTTCACTCGCATCTAAGTCCATATCACCCAGCTGGGTGGTCATGCGAATTTAATTCTACTTATTCATTAGCAAATTATTCTACTAATGGTAATGATCCAGGTACTAGTGCATGTACTTGGGAAACTTGGGTTCTTTTACATCCTCATCAGGCTAATCAAATTAGTGGCGCTGGTTCTTCTAACAGAAATATGGTTATATCTGGAAGAGACACAAACACTAGCTCTAGCTCTGAATCAGATGGTGCCTGGACATTTGGAATAGCAGGAAATCAAACCGCAACTGCAACTGGCGTTTATTTAATATATCGAAATGGTGGTACTACATATAAAAAATATTGGTATCAAGGTAATCCTGCAAATTCTGGTTTACCTATTCCAAGAGGACAATGGCATCACATAGCTATTGTAAGACATCAAGGTACTGATGGAAGTAACGTATATAAGTGTTACTTAAACGGCACTCAGCTAATTAATACTCAATATGACACATTTCCAGATAACATGCATATTTCATCATCTGGAACTAGAGCTGTATTTTTTGGAGGATATAGAACAGTTGAAACTGGCGGTAATATTTTAGACGGAAAGATAAAAGACTATGCATTGACGCACAGCGCAAAATATACAAGTAATTTTACTCCGCCAATTAGACCAATGAGTCAAGCTTTAGATAGTTCAGTAAATTTAATGTTTCCGTATGGTCCGACATATGCAATAGGTTCTGCTCAAAGCGATGTTGTTAATACAAATACTTCTCAAATTGGTTGGTTAATGCGTCAAGTTAATACTAGTGGTAATTGGCAAACAGCGTCTTACATTGAAAGAACGTCAATGGTAAGAAGTAGTCCATATGACTATGTTGTTGATTATGCAAAAAATAATCTATTAGGTTCTGTCTATATGAACCCACAAAATGATTATAGATCAGGTATTTCGCAAGGTCCTATTACTAGTGGTAATATTGGAAGTGACCCTGGAATTTCTTTAGGTACCAACGATTTTACAGTTGAATTTTGGTATTATATGAATGGTAATAATGGCGGATCTAGCAGTCAAGAAAGGCAAACGTTTATTGACTTTAGGGCACAAAACGGCCATGCTAGTAATAATGGTCCTTACATGTACTATTGGAAACCTCAAGATGCGAATGGTGGATTGAAAATAGAATACCCTGGAATTAGTATGACTAGTCATCAAGTAATGCAGCAGCAATGGGTACATGTTGCAATAGTAAGATCTGGTGATCTAGGTTATCTTTATATTAATGGTAATCAAAGTGGAGGCTCTGCCTCTTTAGCTGGTAGAAATTTTAGTGGGCCAGATGGTAGACCAATGTGGGGTTGTACTGGAAATAATTATACTTCAAGTTCATCTACAGTAAGAGATCAATTTAATGGTTACATGACAGATTGTAGAATAACAGTAGGTACTGCTGTTTATACTGGTAATTTTAAACCTCCTATAGGAAAGCTCACGCTAACAGGTGGTGATTATCCAAACATAACTAATGTTAATGTAAGTATTCCAACTGGTCATGTAAAACAACTTCTTTCATTTACAAATAATCCTTTTCATGATACTGTCGGTAAAGAACAATATATGCACCCATTTTTTAGCAGCACAACTACATATCCAGCAGTCGACATTATTAAAGATAAAGAAGAAGCAGAGGCTGCAGACTTTAGCGCTGGAAAGCAAGAAGGAATTATTTATGCTTCAAATTTGGGTAATTATGATAAATTTGGATTGGATATAGCTGTTGATAGTGATGGCACAACACTTGTTGCAAGTGCGCCATACGAAGATACTGGTGGAACTGATAGAGGTATGGCTTATATTCTTAAAAAAGGAGCATCAACTACGTTGCAAGGTGCTACTTATGATAACGTATATAGTCCACAAGTTACGAATGCGAATTTTGGTGTTGATATGAGTAAACCTACTAGCATTTTATTTAATGCTGATGGAACTAAATTATATTTAGGAGATATGACAGCTGCAACTATATATCAATGGAGTTTATCATCTCCTTATAGTATTACATCTGGTTCTTTTACATATGATAATAAAAGTTATTACGTAGGTGGAACTGGGTTAACACAAAATTTGCTCTCAATAAAATGGAATAATGATGGTACAAAATTATACACATTGTCCAATGCTAATGATAAAATTTTTGAACATGATTTATCTACTGCATATGACATTTCAACTGCGTCGTATAGTAATGTAAACTTTAGTCATAGCCAAGAATATAATAGTAAAGGTTTTGGATTTAGCCATGACGGAACTAAAATGTTTGTAGGTGGAGCGACTGATAGACTTCATATGTACAATTTATCAACTGCATGGGATTTAAGTACTGCGTCCTATAGTAATGGATATATGAGCCACGGTGTGACTAGTCAACCTGCAGATGTATATTTTGATGAAGGTGGAACTCGAATGTTTCTTTTGTCTTATGGAAATAACATACGACAATATAACTTGCCTGTTCCTTTTAATCCAACAACTGGTAACATAACTACACCATATATGATACAAATAAACGGTCAAGAAAGTCAAGCATACTCATATGCGTTTAATGGTGATTTCAGTAAATTTTATGTAGTTGGACCAAACACTGATAAAATTTATCAGTATTCAACAGGCGGTGCTACAGCAGTATATACAGAAGAAGTGTCATTAGCTAATCCAATTTCTACAAACAATTCTTTTTTTGGATGGAATGTTGGAGTAAATGACGCAGGAACTCGAGTAGTAGTTGGTATGCCTGGGCCATATGTCAATAATGCTGGTACTGAAGGCTATACTTATGTATATGATAAATCAGGAAGTAGTTGGCCTACTTCGCCAACTGCAACAATACAATCATCAGATTTTACAAGTGGCGATTTTTTCGGCAAAGGTTGCAATATATCAGGTGATGGAAATTATATTGTTGTTGGTGCTGAAAGAGAAAACGGATATCCTGGTAACTATAGTTACAATGGATCAGCATATGTTTTTACACAATTTACTACTGGATTTAATTTACCTTCATCTTCGTTTACTCAATCATCTCCGGCTTTTACAACTCAAGAATCTAATCCTCGAGGGTTTTTATTTAACGGCAATGGAACAAAATTATACATAATTGGTACTAGCACGTATGTATGGAAAATTTATAGTCTATCAACAGCATATGATATTACAACTGCTTCGTACGATGGAAGTAGTTACGATATATCAAATACTGGAGGTCTTCAACATCCTGATGAAGTAAAATGGAGCAGCGATGGAACAAAGGTATATATGCTTGATACAACTGATAAATATATATACGAATCAAATGTTTCAACTGCATACGACATATCAACTGCAAGTCATTGGTCTTGGGGAAGTTTTGGATCAGGTCCTGTAGGATTTGATATGAATCCTACTGCTACAAGAGTAGCTATATTGGAAAATGACAACCGTGTAAAAGATTATAATACATCAAGCGGTCTTAATAATAACTCACAGGTAACTGGTTATACTGGTACTAATGGTACACTACTAACCGAAGTATCAGTTGCAACAAGTTTTTGTTGGAATAATGATGGTAAAAAGTTTTTTGTATCGTGTAGTACAAACGATAGAATATATCAATACAGTGTAAGGGATGATGCTCCTTATGAGATTAGAAATGTTACATACGATAATGTATCCATTGACATATCTGGCAAAGAAACAACTCCTACAATGATTTCTTTTGAAAATGCTGGTAGTGGATATGCTGGAGGTAAATTATTTGTTTTAGGTGGTACTGACAAATTACACGAATACTCAGTATCTGGGTTTAATTGGGCACAACAAGCTAAATTATCAGAAGCATATACCACCAATCATAATGATAACTTAGGTAGATATTTTGGTCAAGCTATAGCTGTTGATACCGATGGTGACACTATAGCTATAGGCGCGCCCGGAATGACAGATCTAACTACCACAAATTATAATGCAACTTATGGTCATGCTGAAGTGTGGGTAAGAAATGGAACAACTTGGACTGCACAAGCAGAAATAAAACCAGCTGATGACGATCGACTAGCAGAAGATGGGTTTGGTGCAAATTTAGCATTATCAGGTGATGGTAACACTTTAGTAGTAGGACAAAAATCATATCAAGGAAGCGCAGGATCTAATGCTATTGGTAATGCTTGGGTGTTTACTAGATCTGGTACAACTTGGACACTACTACAAAAATTAACTGCTGGTTTATCCAGTGGAGATTGGTTTGGTTTTGATGTAGCCATTACTAAAGATGCAGAGTATATAGCAGTATCAGCACCTAAAGAAGCAGCTGGTTCTAGCAATCAAAATGCCGGAAAGGTATTTACATATCGAAAAGTTGGTAGTGCGTATGCGTTGCAAGGCTCAATTGAGGCTGAAGATGTGACTGCTGATGATTTGTTTGGATATAGTTTAGCCATAACAAATGACAAAGGTAGAGTTATAACAGGAGCTCCTCATGAAGACAAAACTAGCGGAAGCAGTATAAACTTTGGAGCTGTTTATACTCATACACCAGGAAGTATTGCTAATTGGCCAGCAACAGAACCTAGCCAACTTGGAGGCGCAACAACTACTGGTAAAAGTTATATGTATTTTACCGGTGGAGGAAACACTTCTAATATGATGTCTAAATTAATTTATCCATACGGTTATGATCAAGTCAATTCCGGTGCAAAAAAGAGTGCAGTTTTTGAGGGAATGTCATTTACTGATCAAATGATTGATGGATATGCTTTTACAGTTGAAGCTTGGATATACCCTATGCAGCCAGCTTCAGATAATAATAATACAGAGCATCATCTTTGGTCTTATGGTGATCCGAATCAAAACCTTGGTAATATATCTCTTAAGTTAAAACAAGCAAGTAGTAGTGATACTACATTTCAATGGGTTTTTGAAACAAAAAGGGATACAGATAATAATATGGCTTCTAATAATAATTATAATCAATGGTATCATGTTGCTTTAGTTGCACTAGGAGGTTATGAGCAACCAAGTACTGGTGGAAGAGGCGCAGAGTATAGGTTCTTTGTTAATGGAGTTAGAGACACTACAATTTCTACTATAAATATTAATAATTACAATTGGCTAGAAGAGGGTGGTGCTTTTATTATAGGAGGTCAGCATGTTTACAGTGATTATAGAATGTTTGATCAGCCAACAACTTCTATGAGTAGTTATGGTAATGGACATAGAAATTTTACAGGAATTGTAAGAAATTTTAGAGTAGAAAGAACAAATAAATACTGGTCAAGTAACTTTACACCAACTGACCTAACGTCTATATAGGAGAAATTAATGCCGACCGCATTTCAAAAAGATTTTATTGTTGATAATGGACTTGATGTTAACGAGTCTATTAAGATTAACGAGCAAACTGTGACATCATTTACAGATTCTGCTCGAGTGTCATCAATAGCACGAGAGCCTGCTAATGCCGCGGCAATTGCATTAGCCGGAGGGGCTTCAACTAAAACTTATGACTCTGCTGATCTTCTTCCTACAAGCGGTAATGACTCCGGTGATTTCGGTTATGTTGCATCTACTAATCGTCTTTATCTTTGGAATGGTGCCGGTTGGTATAGTATAGCAATAGTTAACCTCAGTCCAAGTATTGTTAGTCCCTTTCCTGATTCAAATTATGCGTTTGACTCAGTTGGTGCATCTGCAGTAATCACTCTTAATGCGACTGATCCGGAAGATGGACCGTTAACGTATACGTATGTAGCTTCAGACTCAGCATCCGATGTTGTATCAATTTCCCAAGCAAGTAATGTTTTTACTGTAAGTTCATTAACTCAATCACAACTTGATTCTAATGGTAAAAGTAATGGTGGGACTTTTAGCATTACCTTTAGAGCATCTGACGGTATTAATATAGCTCCATTTGTGAGTGCTTTTACATTAACTTTAACAACTGAGCCAACTTATTCTGGACAGTCTCAGCTCACTCTTTTAAGTTTTCCAAATAACTACGCGGATGCAAACTTTAATTTTTCAAGTTCTATCGCAATAAGCGGAAATGGTACCTTTGTTGTTGTTGGAACTCCTAACTATGATCAAGGTGGATCTTATGCGCCTAATGGTGGTCTTGCGCATGCGTTTATGTCTGATTCGAATCAAACTAGATATACTGTTGGAGGTTATACTGCTGGTCAAGAACCGGGTTATAAAACTGCTGATGATAAATTTGGTGAGAATAAATCTATATCTATAGATAGCGAAGGTAAACGCTATGTGTTTGGTAGTACTACATACAATTATAATTCTAATGATGTTGGTCAAGTTATAATTTACCACAATGAAACTGAAAGCAATCCACACTCTAATGTGGTTAGTTTTGCGAATAACCAAACTAGTTTTCATAACTTTGCGAAAAAAGGCCAAGTTC
>Ga0181388_1000543_pt1 | contig 12432 bp, 9 predicted proteins | sample 11SPOviralmetaG_FD_130120 | JGI IMG/M metagenome (GOLD analysis project Ga0181388, IMG submission 130120) | Marine viral communities from the oligotrophic San Pedro Time Series (SPOT) site, San Pedro Channel, CA, USA - 11 SPOT_SRF_2010-05-17 | ecosystem: Environmental > Aquatic > Marine > Strait...
CCGAGGCTATGTTGTATGGGACTGCGGTGCATGAAGCCGCTGAAGAGTATGTAAGAGATGGGAAACCGTTACCCCCAGAGTACGACTATATAAAGGCTCCGCTTGATGCGTTACGCTCAAAAGAGGGAGAAAAACTCTGTGAATTGGAAATGGGGTTAACGGCAGACCTAGAACCGTGCGGGTTTTGGGACGACAATTGTTGGTATCGCGGCATAGCAGATTTAGTTATACTAGATAAGGAAAGCAAAACTGCTTGGGTGATTGACTATAAGACAAGCAAGAATACTAGGTATGCCGACAAGGGACAGTTAGAATTAATGGCACTGTGCATATTTAAACACTTTCCTGAAGTTGAGACTGTACGTGGTGGTCTTTTGTTTGTAGTATGTAACGAGTTAATACGTGAAACGTATGGCAAAGAACAAGCTGGTACGATGTGGGAGAAGTGGTTATCTGACTACAATCGTATGGAAACAGCATTTAAGAAAGACGTATGGAATGCTCACCAAAGTGGGTTATGCAAGCGACACTGTTTAATTACCGAATGTGTGCACAATGGGAGGCACTGATGAGACGTAGAAGAAAGAAGCAAGTCAACGCCCCTGTTGGCAGTGACACGTTCGAGCGAAGAATGGAACGCCAACGTGCTAGACGAGCGTTTGATAAGAAGAATGGCAAAGCCGCGCGTAAAGGGAAAGACATCAGCCATAACAAGATGTTGAAAGATGGTGGCAGCAACAAGGACGGGTATAAGCTAGAAAGCCCTAGTAAGAATCGTGCAAGAAATGGGCACAAACCTAAACCTAAAAAGTAACTTGGAGAATGTAATGAAGTATTTAATGGCTGTAACACTTTTTGCCTTGGCAGGGTGCTCTACTTTTAACGCTACTGTTGATGGAGCGCAGGGAGTTATAAATGAAACCCTTAAAGCTAGTGGTAACGGTGTAGCAAATGTAACTTCTGCTGTAGGTAAAGATGTAACTGATACTGTTACTTATGTAACTGAAGGTGCGGCATCAGGGATTCGCAAAATTACAAACGCGGAGTAAGAATTCACTCTCGGACGCTTAGCTTGATGCGTCTTTAAACAAAATGGAGTAGGGGACTATTTCCTCCCTTGAAGGACACTTCATAAAATCAAGTTAGTTTGTCAGGTACTGTTTATTCTTATCCTGTTCATACTAGACCTAGCCCCATCTACAGACGAAGCGGGGCTAATTTAATCGTAAGCGAAGACCGCTTTACGAGGTTAACCTATGGAGATACCAATTGAAGATTGTAGATAACAAAGCACTGTTACTTAACTTACGTAACCCCGGGAAAGTGACGAGTGTTATACCTAAGAGTAAGACGTTATCAGAGCATGAAGTCGTAGTTAATTGGGGAGTAGATGAGGTACAGGTACTGAGAAACATAGGTATCAATGCCCCCTCGCCAATAGAAGGTAGGTATGAGTGGACAGGGCGGTATGACCCATACGACCACCAGAAAGCTACCGCTAGTTTTATGACATTGAATAAAAAGTCTTTTTGTTTTAACGAGCAGGGTACAGGCAAGACCGCCAGTGCTATATGGGCGGCAGACTACCTACTAAATCACGGTAAGGTAAATAGGGTGTTAGTTATATGCCCTCTATCTATCATGGAGTCCGCATGGCGCAATGATTTGTTTAGTTTTGCTATGCACCGCAAGGTAGATGTGGCGTATGGTTCAGCCAAGAAGCGTAGAGAGATAATAGCAGGTGACGCTGATTTCGTGATAATAAATTACGATGGGGTGGAGATTGTACAAGACGCTGTGGCTGAGGGTGGTTTTGACTTAATAATCGTTGATGAAGCTACACACTATAAGAATGTGCAGACAAAACGGTGGAAGACGTTAGCTAAGTTAGTTAATAAAGATACGTGGTTGTGGATGATGACAGGTACACCTGCGGCACAAAGCCCTACTGATGCGTATGGCATAGCAAAACTTGTTAACCCTAATGGTGTACCTAAGTTCTTTGGGTCTTTTAGGGACTTAGTGATGCAGAAGGTCACTAATTTTAAATGGATACCTAAAGATACGGCTACTGATTCAGTTCATAGAGCTTTACAGCCCGCTATAAGATTTACGAAAGACGAGTGTTTAGACTTACCCCCTATGGTGTACGTACACCGTGAAGTAGATATGACTGCGCAACAAAAGAAATACTACAAAGAATTAAAGAGTAAGATGGTTACGCAAGCGGCGGGCGAACAAATTACAGCTGCGAATGCGGCAGTTAACATGAACAAGCTACTACAAATATCTTCTGGTGCGGTATATACCGATACAGGTGATGCAGTGCAGTTTGATATAACAAAACGGTATAAGGTATTAAAAGAAGTAATTAGTGAGTCGAGTAAAAAAGTATTAGTATTCGTACCCTTCAAACACACTATCGACATGCTAACTAATAAGTTACGCGATGATGGTATAACCGTTGAGGTAATACGTGGTGACGTTAGTGCGGCTAGAAGAACAGATATATTTAAGCGGTTTCAAGAGCAAGATGACCCTAAAGTTTTAGTTATTCAGCCACAGTCAGCGGCACATGGTGTAACACTTACAGCGGCTAACACAGTAGTGTGGTGGGCACCGACTAGTTCGTTAGAAACGTATGCGCAAGCGAATGCTAGGGTGCACAGGTCAGGGCAAGACCAAAAATGTACAGTGGTGCACTTGCAAGGATCGTTTGCAGAAAGACGCGTTTACTCACTGTTGGGCAATAGAATAGACGTTCACACAAAGATGATAGATCTATATAAAGAAGTGCTTGACTAGCTAAGAGTTGTACGTTATTGTCAATATCCCTTAACTAAGGAGCGTAGTATGAGTGAGACACCTACTGCTGAAAAACTGACGAGCGTCTACATAAAGATTAAAGATAGGCGTTCTGAGTTAACAGCTAAATTCAAAGAAGAAGACTCTGCGCTATCCGATCAGTTAAATAAGGTTAAGAAAGCCTTGTTGAAATACTGTGAAGAGCAAGGAGTTGATAGTGTTAAAACGTCAGCGGGTATGTTTTATAGGTCGGCTAGAACACGTTATTGGACTAGTGATTGGTCTTCAATGCATGAGTTTATATTGGAGAACGAAGTGCCAGAGTTGTTAGATAAACGTGTTAACCAGAATAATATAAAGCAGTACCTAGAAGAAAACCCTGACAAGGTACCGAAAGGGTTAAATGTAGATTCTGAGTATATTGTCTCAGTGAGGAGAAAGTAATGTCTAGTAAGTTTGTACCTGTAGATGCTGTAGCAGATCGCTTTGGCATGTCTGTGCATACCGTACGTGGTTGGGTGCGTAGAGGTTTAGTACCTGATGAGTTGTATGTAAAGATTGGAAACACGTATCGTTATGATGTAGATGGTTTGGAAGGTCATTTTTTAGGCCCGAAGAACCAAGAAGTAAGTAAAGAAGAAGTCAAGGAAGTAGTTAAGGAAGAAAGCGGTGATTTTGTTTTTGACCCTGACGCATTAGACGAGGACTTCTAGTGAGAAGGTTAAGCATACGTGGTGGTGAGTTTAGTTTGGTTGGGGATAATCAACAAGAAGTATTATCGTCAGACAATATAAACGTAATCATCATAAATGCCGCGCCTGTATCTAGGTCATACTTTGGTGCTCAGTTCGACCCTAACAAGTCTACTGCACCTGTATGTTGGTCTGATGATACACAACGACCATCTCCCAAGGTACCACAGGAAAACGTGCAAGCACGTAGGTGTATGGATTGCACACAAAACGTACGTGGTTCTGGTGAGAATGGTGGTAGGGCTTGTCGGTTTCAACAACGACTGGCTGTTGTATTTGAAGGCGACTTAGAAGAGGTATATCAGTTGCAGATAAATGCCCTTACTATTTTCGGTAAGGTAGTGAATGGTAATATGAGCATGCAAGCATACGCCAGACACTTATCTACACATGATATGTCCGTTATTGCTGTCGTTACGAATATATATTTCGATAAAGATAGTGTAGTACCCAAACTTTATTTTAAACCTATGCGCCCTGTAGATACTGACACTGGTATCAAGGTTAGCGAGATGGTAACGCACGAAGATACAAAGAAGGCAATAACATCTGTCGTTTCTGTATCAGGTGAAGCACCATCACCGTTCTCCGCTGTTGAGGGTGGGTTTGATATAAACGCGAATTAATTTTATTTAAGGTAAATAGTTATGGCTAATCAAAATAGCACTTTTATGATACAAAACGTTGAGGCGCAATGGCCTCGTATAAACAAAACTTATAAATTTGATAACGCAGAAAATCGCACAGTCCCCTGTGACGCGTTTGATGATGGCGCTAAGTACGAGATTAAATTCCGTATGTCTAAAGACCAAGCTAAGGCTTTGTACTTGGGTATGTGTGAAGCGTATGAAGCCCGCAAAGAGAAAGGTTGGCCCGATAAAGTAGAGATGCCTTTTGCTAAAGATGATGATGGTATGTACTCTTACAAAGCCACCCTAAAAGGTGCTTATGGTAAAGAGGCTACATTAAAACCTGTACAATATGATTCAAAAGGGGTTAAACTACCTGAAGATTTCATGCTTACTACAGGTAGTACAGTCAATATCGCGGTGGTATTCGTACCATATAATATGCGAGAAGCAGGTATCTCATTACGTTTGAAAGCGGTACAAGTTATTAAATACGTACCAATGGAAGCGGCATCACCGTTCTCCGCTGTTGAGGGTGGGTTTGAGTTTTCTTCAGAAGATAATCCTTTCGAAGTTGTACAAGCCCCATCTGCAACCAACGTAATTGAAGCAGAGTTCGGGGAAGAAAAAGCCCCTGAACCAAAGAAAGTTAGCAAGAAGACAACTCCAAAACCAAAAAAGTCTGATGCTGATCTTGCGTCTGTCATAGACGACTGGGACGACTAGTCCAAAAAACTTAGCTAGGTATAACCGAAAAGGGCGCGTCATGCGCCCCTGCTATCTCCACCCTCGGAATTAGGAATGTATTATGGAAGCAGAAGTATTTCTCGATAAAGTAACGGGGAATGAAGGATACTACTGTTTATTTGCGGTCAAGCTAGGCCAAAATGATAGACCACAAACGTTTCATACAACGTATGATTCGTTACTACAAGAAGCACGTAAGCTAGATGCTCGTGGGTATAGCCCATACTTTGCACTGGCTACGTTTGAAGAAAGTGGTTCTCGGATAGCTGACAACGTAAAACAGTTAAAATCTTTCTTTATGGACATCGACTGCGGGGAAGGCAGAGATTATCCAACCAAGAAGGAAGGTCTTCAAGCCCTACAAAGATTTTGTAAGAAGGTTGAGTTACCTCGCCCACTACTAGTTGATTCTGGTAGAGGGGTACATTGTTACTGGCCTTTGTCTGAAACTGTTAGCAGGGACGATTGGAAGCCTGTTGCAGACCACTTGAAACAGCTGTGTAAGAACCATGGGTTTACTATTGATGCGTCAGTAACTGCCGATGCGGCTAGGGTACTGCGTATACCAACTACACATAACCACAAAACTGAGCCGCCCACAGAAGTAACTTTCTTTAGTGATTACGTACCCGATGAAGTTACTATTGCTGAGTTCGCTAAAGTTATTGGTGCGGATAAGATACCCACTCCCCAGAAGATAGACACGCAACCCGCCACTGCTTTTATGGAAGCGTTGATGGGTAACAAGCAACACAAGTTCAAAGATATTATTACTAGAGAATCTAGCTGTGCGCAGTTAGTTGATATAGTAACAAAGCAAGACGAGTGTAGTGAGCCTATATGGCGTGCGGGTTTATCTATTGCTAAGTTCTGTTCTGATGGGCAGAAAGCCGCCCACGTCATGTCTAAGAATCACCCTGAGTATTCTCCTGCCGAGACACAGGATAAGTTCGATAAGATTAAAGGGCCATACTTGTGTTCTCATTTCGATGAGTTTAAGCCTGATGTATGTACAAAATGCCCACACTGGGGCAAGATAAAATCGCCTATTAGTTTGGGAGGCAGTGTGCGTGAGGCTACCGAAGAAGACAACATAGTAGAAGTACCTGCTCTTGACCTACCAAATACACCTACTACCACCTATGTAATTCCTACATACCCCAAGCCATATTTTAGGGGGGCTAATAATGGTGGTGTTTATATACGCACATCCAATGATGAAGGTGAGCCAGACGAAGAACTTATCTACCACAACGACATTTACATCGTGAACCGCATTGTAGATATAGATCTTGGTGAAGTTGTAGTAATACGTTTACACCTACCACAGGATGGCGTGCGTGAATTTACTGTACCTCTTACAGCGATAACCTCACGAGAAGAATTTAGAAAGCAAATGTCCATGCAAGGCGTGGCAGTAACAAAGATGGATAAACTTATGACTTATATGACTACTTGGATTAACGAGTTACAGGCTACCACAAAAGCTGATAACGCCCGCGTACAGTTCGGTTGGACTGACGATAGCCACGATGCGTTTGTTGTAGGCAACCAAGAAATATCAAGGAACGGTATTAAGAGCAACCCGCCCTCTAGGGCTACCGCAGGACTTATGAGTGCGTTTAAGCCTAAAGGCTCGTTGGAGCAATGGAAACAAATGGCTGCTTTCTATGATCGAGATGGGTTTGAGATGCACCAATATGTAATAGCTACCGCGTTTGGTTCTCCACTTATGGCACTTATGCCCATTGCTTGTTCGGGCTTCCATGTACACAGTAAGGACACTGGGCTAGGAAAAACCACTGCGCTGTATGCCGCGGCATCTGTGTGGGGCAACCCTAAAACATTGGTAGTTGAAGCAAAAGATACACAGAACTCAGTTATGTTGCGTGGTGAAGTTTATAAGAACTTGCCTTTATATATTGATGAGTTAACCAATGGCAAAGGCGAACAGTTGTCTGACTTAGTTTATCAATTATCTAGTGGTAGGCAACGTAACAGGATGTCGGGTAACACGAACACAGAAAGAACACGTGGTGAACCGTGGAGTTTGTTATCTGTATCTACAGGCAACACAAGTGTTATCGAACGCATCAGCACTTTCAAGAATGCCCCAAAAGCCGAAGCGGCTCGTATGCTAGAAACTAGGGCAGTTAAGTTATTTGATGAGGCTACTACTAAGCACTTAACTGATGCACACCAAACCGCTACCACTACTGTATATGGACACGCGGGGGTAGTATTCATGCAATACGTAATTAATAATTTAGACACAGTTATTGACCTACTAGAAAACGTACAACGCAAGATAGATGCTGCGGCACGGCTTACAGCGCAGGATAGATACTGGTCAGTAGGCGCTGCTGCTACGTTTACAGGGTACTTGATAGCCAAAAAGCTAGACTTATTGCCGTACGACACGCCTAAATTGATGAAATATACCCTAGGATTGCTTGAAGAGAACCAAGGAACGTCTAAAGGCTTAATATCTTCTACAGCAGATGTACTGAATGATTTTGTACACGAGCATTGGGGTAGCATACTAAAAATTAGAAGCACTGATGATATGCGTAAGAATCAAGATAATGGTATGGACGACCTAGTAATACCTGAGTCTGACCCTCGTATTAAGTTAGTAGGTAGGTATGAGACTGACGTTAAGAAGCTATACATAATACCCAAAGTACTAAAAGCATGGTGTGGTAAGCAACAGATAAACTACAGTTCCTTGATAGAAGAACTTAAAGATAAGTTCGATGGTAAGGCTGTAAAGATAAGACTTACTAAGGGCACATCAACTAAGATGCCACTGGCTCATGTGTTTTGTGTAGACTGTTCTAAGGTTGACCTAGAAGAAGATGCGGAAACTTGATGACATAGCACCAGATGGCGTACGTATTATCGTACGTTGGGATAGCATGGGGGTGGGCGCTTCGGTGTTTATACCCTGCATCAATGCGCGTAAAGCACGAGAACAAGTTAACGAGATATTTAAAAGGAAAGGTTGGAAATACCTATCTAAAACCACCATAGAGAGTGACAAGTTAGGAGTACGTATATGGCGTACAACATAAAGTTTTAGGATACGGAGTAGCACTTCCCCTTTGCTACCCTTACCTTGCTCCCTGATGTTCCGAGGCATCGGGGAGTTTTTTTATTTATCCCACTGTTTATACTCTAATCTACTCTTTTCCATAGCCAACTGTAGCATCTGATTAACGGGGACACCATTATGCATAGTAGCGATTTTATCTAGCTGTGACTTGATTGACCGCTTAATAGTAGCTTCACTTATCAGGGCTTCTGGATGCCGTTCATTAAACTCTTTAATATCTTCATACACATCTCTAGCCGTGGACAAATCTTTTTCTTTCATGGCTCTAAAGTATAATTTATTTAGCTTCTGCCTACGCTGCATTATAGCGTTTGAAATCTTACCTTCAGCGGCACTTTGAGAAGTGCGGAAAGTATATTCTAGAGGAGCAAAACCAAACGCTTTAGCGGCTATCTCACCCGCACCGATGTTCTCGTATATAAACTGCCCACCACGAGTCTTAACACCATTATCCATGAAGTATCTACCTGCTTGTAAGGCGTTGCCAAAACCTGCAGGGGCAGCGGACTCAGCGGCTCTATAGTACTCTGCCTCACTGAAATCTTTGATACTACGCATAAATCTTTTGCCTGTACTTAATGCAGGGCCACCTAAATAGTACCCTATATTTTCTTCTAGGCTAGGATCACGCATGAATCTGTTTTCTTGTAGTATCAAGTCATTTAGTTTAATACGTGAGGATACGTCAACCCCTGTTAGTGTAGACAGTGGCCCTTTGAAGCCCATCTCACCTATGTGCTTACGTAGTATAGTATCGGCATCATCCTCTTCATCGTCTAAGAACAAATCCCAAACCATAGATATTAGGCCCCAGATAGGAATACCACCTAAGCCTGCAAACAAAGCGGAACTAAGGTGTATGCCGGCAACCTGCTTTATAGCAATCTTACGTTGCTCAGGGTTGTTTTTGTATAGTTGATTAGCAGCAGCTAGGCCAGACTTAATCATACTGCTGTTCATCATCATACCGTAACTCTTATACATCAAGGCTACACGACCAATGCCTTCCTTAGCTACAGGAGCAGTTGTTTCTAGTCTCGCGCCACCGTTAACTTCTTGAGCAGTATATACAGCCTCTTTTGCAGCAATAGCACGTAGTTGACCAATGTCAGTTGGTATATCAATCTCTTTACCCTGCCGCACACTAAAGTATTTCTTGCCCGCCTGTAGGTCTTCAGACATTTTTTGACGTACTAAATCGTACGAAGTAAGTATTGTAGTTTGGGTATTAAATCTCTCTGCGCCATTAAAGAAGAACGCTGAGAAGTGCGCAAGTTTATCTCTAGCGTTTGCTTGTTCACCTAGGCCCAGCTCTACTAAGGTTCTACTAGAGTATAACTTACCCTGCGCATGGGCTTCTTTAACCATAGGAATAATACTTTCTAGGTACTCTATGCGAGTTTTAGCATCTTCTGCATCTATAGCAGTTTTCTCTATATCTTTCTTAACGCTAGCTTTCAAGTTGTAGTTGTCATCGTAATATTCAATGAGGCTTATTTTTGCGCCCCCCACTACACTACCCGCCTGCGTAAAAGCGTCAATAGTATTACTAAGCCCGTACCGTGCTGATAGGAAAGGAACAGCCACCAATGGAATTTGCGACAAGTTAACTACTGCCGAAGACACATTAAAACCAAGTGTATATAAGAAAGCCATCTGATTAAGCTCTTTATATAAAACTTCCATAGGCTTGTTGACCGCACCTGACATAGCAAACCTAGCATGCTTTTCTATAGCCACCTCTTTTAGGACTTGCGCTTTAGCCGTGTCAACAGTATCGTCTTCTTTAATTTCCTCGTATCGCGCTTCTATCTCTCGTCTTTTGTTAGATATATCCGCTATACTTTCTATCTTAGCCGCTTGAGCCGCCATGTTTTTAGTCTTAGTCTCTAGCGCAGTTAGCGAGTCTCCAACAAACCCAAATACGTTACCTCTACGTACCAGAGATCTATAAATAGACGACGCAGGCAACGCATTAACATACTGCTGTATAATCTGTTCCTGTACGGTTGCGTCAACCCCAGCTCCCGCTAGTATCTGTAATACGTCAGAAACGAAAGATCCACTGGGAGCGTTATCAATAAACGATTTACTGTCATCCGCTAAGTGAGGCTTTACGCTTTTAACATTGGGTAATTCTTTTAGTTTTGAAACATACGCATCTCTTTCAGAAACATTTTTAAATATCTCAAATCCCGGCTCTTCTCTTACCACTGCACCAGTCTTGTCGTCGGTTACTTCGTAAATATAACTAACTTGGAACTTACCTTCTTGCCGTATTAAGGGCCAGTATTCTTCTATAGTAGCCCGAGAAAGTAATGTTTTTACTATCCCGTCTAGCTGTTTACCTGCAGTAGCGTCCCCTGACTCAGAAACCTTGGTCGCTTCTTTTTTCAACGCGCGTATAACACCCTCGAACTGTTCTTTGTTTAATTTCTTTTCCGCGTTGTACTGCGCCTCTAATTCTTTTACCTCTTCAGGTTCAAGGCTGTCTAGCACATCTTGCTGCTTCCCGTATATTTCGTACAAGTCGTTCTGCTCATTGTCGAACTTACCTTTATATTGCAGTGAGCCCGCAAACGGATTAACGTCATACAAAGTAGCACCGTACTCGGTATTGTATATTAGGTCGTCATACGCCTTAACAGCTTTCTTACTTATGCGTTTTGCGCGTGCTTTCTTCTGATCTATTACTTTCTCTACTTTTTCTACCGCCTTAGACATACTACCGGCTTGGTTGTTTATTACTTCGTGTAACTCTGTTACTAAGTTACCAAACCCGTTTGCCCTAGCTAGATCTCCTAACGTGTGTAGGTGCACACCCATTGCTAGGCCTCGAAGCCCTGCCTTACCAGCAGTTAAGTTTTTCCAAAAGTTTTTAAGGGAACTAGTAGATTCTACTTCTTCACGGATAGGACGTAGTGCTTCGTCAATACCTTTAGCCATTTGGCTAGGATCTAAGTTGTAGTTATTAGTGAAGTTCTCGGGTGTAGGGTTCATCAATAGCATAACAGCATCGTCTACCACTGATAGCTTAGAATTAACGGGCACAGTGCCAAAACCTGTCATAATGTTAATGAAGTTTTTAAATATGTTTACAAGTTTTTGCCACGCACTTATTCCTTCAACGTCCTTTATTTGACCAAGCCTTCTGCGGAATATGGGGTTACTTTGTGATTCTGCAATAAATTCTCGTATGTTTTGTCCTTCAGCATTAGGGTCTAAGAACGGTTTTAACTCATCAAATAATTTTTTAAGTTGTTTTGCAGGAACACTATTTTTGTTGTTTTGGTACGATATATCCGTGGTAGCATGTACAGCTTCGTGCATTACAAGGTGTATGGATATAGGTACGTTTTTATTTAGTACTATAGCGTTTGACCCATGAAAAAATACGCCATGAATTATAGTATTATCTGAAGCGTACTTCGGAGGCATTCTGTTTTTTATACCTGCATCAGTGTCAAAACTAACCGAAGTAGTGCCTATGTTAGCAGCTAGCCCTCGCGCTATAGTCTTCATCTTACTATTTTCTACAGTCTTAGCTATTTCTAATAACGCTTCTTTTAAGTCACCTTGCTCTAATAATTTTTTAGTTTTGGCAGACACGTTTTTAGTTATAGCTTCAACAGCTTTAGGGTCTGAATTGTACATACTATACCCTTGCGCTAGTGCTGCAGCAGCAGACTCGGAGTATTCTATGGCTTCTTCTATAGTAGCCTTTTTCAAGTACTTTAAGCCTAGATCTGCCTGCATCAAGGAAAGACCGGCTATAGTAACTTTTTCGCTGTTAAGTCTTTCAAGTGCAGTATCTATTGCCGCTTCTTTCTTAGTGCGGGGTTTGGCTTTTTCCTGACCTAATTCTTTCTTTTTAGCACCAACCGCAGCTTTGGCTTGCCCTACTTTACGTGATGCAGTTACAGCGCGTGCGCGCAATACTTTTAATTCTTTTATGGTTTCTACAGGATTAGTGCCTGCTTCCGCATACTCACGAGCGTTTTGAAAATCGTTTGGCTTACTTAAATCTGTTTTGGGGTTTTTCACTAACTTAGCAAAATTGTTATCCGCGTCTAACTTAGCCTTGTCTTCTTTACTTAACTGAGTTTCGTCGATGTCTTTAACTTTACCAGCTTCTACTTTGGTGCGTTTACCACCTTTAATTATAGTTACTGGCCCCGCAGCACGTTGCCGGTCTACCATACGTCTAACTTGCGCAGACGCTTTTTTCTGGGCAGCACCTGCTTTTTTGGTCGTTGTTTTCTTTGCTTCTATCTCGTCTATTGCTTTTTCAAACGCAGCAGCTTCTTTCTTAAACTTGCGCCTTACTTGCCGTAGCTGGCGGTTTGTTTCTTTACTTAGGTTAGCTTGCATCCAATCTACAACG